>Ga0180217_1000417_pt1 | contig 71493 bp, 71 predicted proteins | sample eDN3rd37CBELigOP_FD_128521 | JGI IMG/M metagenome (GOLD analysis project Ga0180217, IMG submission 128521) | Enriched Organic Plus compost microbial communities from Emeryville, California, USA - eDNA 3rd pass 37_C BE-Lig OP (version 2) (version 2) ...
GATGCCGGTGATCTGCCTGCCGGTAGACCATCGCCCACTCGTGCAGCCCGAAGCAGCCGAACTGCGCCCGGCGCGAGCGGGTGGCGCGCAGGATGCGGGCGACCCCCGTGACGAGCAGCTCCTTCTCGCGCACGAAGCCCTCGGCATCCACCGTCAGGTCTTCCCCCTCCGCGCGATAGAAGCGCCACTGTGCACGCGGCTCGGCGGCTGCACCCTGCAGCACCACTCCGGCGCCCGGATGCCACCGGCGGATCAGCGACGGCTTGTAGCTGTAGTACGTGTACAGGAAGTCATCCACCGGGTGCGTCTCACCGCGTGCCACGCGCGCGCGACGGCCGGCGGTGAGCGAGTCGACCCGAGCGGCGTGCTCGCGCTCCCTCTCGCGCCACTGCGACGCCGGCAGCACCGCACGAGCGGCGTCGGGGAGGGCGTCGAGGAGCGTCACGCAACGAGGATACGCGCCGGGACTCTGCGCGCCCTGGGCGTCGGACGTGCGCGGGCAGACGCCCCGGTGTCGTACGTTTGCACTCTGCAACTACTTGTTCAGGGGGTCGCATTGTCCGTTGGTCTGCTCGCTGTCGTCGACGACATCCTCAGCGCTGCACTGAAGGCGTCGGCGAAGTCGGCCGGAGTCGTCATCGACGACGCTGCCGTCACCCCGCAGTATGTGCAGGGCATCACCCCCGCCCGGGAGCTTCCGGTGGTCGGAAGGATCGCCCTCGGGTCGCTCGCGAACAAGTTCCTCATCATCATCCCGGCGGCGCTGCTGCTCACGGCGTTCGCCCCGTGGGTGCTTCCATACCTGCTGATCATCGGCGGCACCTACCTGTGCTTCGAAGGCGCGGAGAAGGTGCTGGAGTGGTTCGGCTTCGGGCACGGGCACGAAGAGGAGGGCGGCCGCGACGAGAAGCGGCTCGTGCTGGGAGCGGTCCGCACCGACCTCATCCTCTCGACCGAGATCATGCTCATCTCACTGTCGAACATCGACCCCGACCTGTCCTTCTGGACGCGCGTGGCCGTGCTCGCGCTCATCGCCGTGCTCATGACGGGCGTCGTCTACGGCGCCGTCGCGCTCCTCGTGAAGATCGACGACATCGGTCTCCGCCTGGCCAAGCACGATTCACGGCGCGTGCGCCACACCGGAACCCGCATCGTCCGCTCCATGCCCGCTGTCTTCCTCGTCATCAGCGTCGTCGGCACCGTCGCGATGCTGTGGGTCGGCGGACACCTCGTGCTCTCGAATCTCGGCGAGGTCGGCTGGGCGCTCCCCGTGGAGCTTCTCCACGCTGTCGAGCACGCCCTCGAGCCGCTCGGCGGCGTCGTGGTGTGGGTGGGCGACACCGCGGTCTCGGCCGTCGTCGGTCTGGCCGTGGGTCTCGTCGTCGTGGGCGTCGTGCTCGGCTTCGCGCGGCTGTTCGGCAGGCGGCCCGTGTTCAACGAGGGCGCCGAGATCCCTCGCTCCCCGTCTCGCTGACCCGCTCGGTCTCCGGCGCATCGACCGCGCCGCTGCGCCGGCGTCCCCACTGGGCGACGAGGTGCAGCACGACCCCGACCGCGAGCAGCACGGCCCCGAAGAGCCACACGATCGGGCGCTGCTGGGTGAGCAGCAGCACGCACGAGGCGACGCCGAGCACCGGCACGAACGTCCAGACCCGGAAGTGGTCGTTCTCGACCTTGTCGCGGCGCAGCACGAGCACCGCGATGTTGGTGCTGATGAAGACGAACAGCAGGAGCAGCACGACCGTCTCGGCGAGCGTCGAGAGGTCGCCCACCAGCGTCAGCAGCACAGCGACGGCCGTCGTGACCAGGATCGCGACCCACGGCGTCCGCCGCCGGGGGAGCACCCGGGCGAGCGGACTGGGCAGCAGGTCCTGCTCGGCCATGCCGAATGCCAGGCGGCTGGACATGATCATCGTGAGCAGAGCGCCGTTGGCGACCGCGATCAGGGCGATGAGGCTGAACAGCCACGACGGGATCGCGACGCCGCTCGCCTCCACCACGGCCAGGAGCGGCCCGGAGGATGCCGCGAGCTCGTCGGCCGGGAGGGCGATCGCGCTCGCCAGACCCACGAGCACGTAGACGACGCCGGCCGTGATCAGCGCGCCGAACAGCGCCCACGGGTACACCTTGCGGGGTTCGCGGACCTCCTCGATGACGTTGGCAGACGTCTCGAAGCCGACGAACGAGTAGTAGGCGATGATCGCGGCACCCAGCACCGCGATCGCGATGTTCGTCTCTCCGGCGGGCGTGGTGATGCGTCCGACGTCTCCTCCGCCGCCTCCGAGCATGACGGCCACGACCACGACCACGATCACCAGGCCGCTGAGCTCGATGATCGTCATGACGACGTTGGCCGCCATCGACTCACGGATGCCGCGCATGTTCAGCGCCGCCACCACCAGCAGGAACGCGATAGCGACCGGGATGGGAGGAAGGTCGATGAAGGTGGCGAAATAGTCGCCGGCGAACGCGAGCGAGAGACCCGCGGCGCTCGTGACGCCGGCAGCGAGCATGCTGAATCCGACCAGGAACGACACGATCGGCACACGGAACGCGCGCTGTGCGAACACGGCGGCGCCGCCGGCGCGCGGGTACTTCGTGACGAGCTCCGCGTACGAGCCGGCCGTCAGCAGGGCCAGGAGAAGGGCGACCACGAGCGGCGCCCACAGCATCCCGCCCACGTTCTCGGCGAGCACGCCCATGAGGGCGTAGATGCCCGCGCCGAGCACGTCACCCAGGATGAAGAGGAAGAGGAGCGGGCCCGTGATCCCGCGCCGCAGTCGCTCCGTCGGCGGCTTGAGCTCTCCTGTGGCGCGGCGCGGCTTCGTAGCGGTCATCGGCAGGGAGCCTCCTCGTGCTGTGGACCGGCGGGCGGGCCGGATGGTGCAGCGTTCATGCTGGCGACGATCGGCCGTCGGCGGGAGAGGGTTGACGAGAGCCGATCCGGGGCGGTACGCACCGATGCGCTCGTGCGAGCATGCGGCCGATCGTCCCGCGGGTCAGGCCCTCGCCTCTGGCGCCCCGCCCAGCTCGTGCCAGAAGACGACGACATCGCACGAAAGCTCTGCGCGGCGCGCTTCGAGCAGGCTGCGCAGATTCGGTGAGCCGATCTCCTCCTCTCCCTCTATGACGAAGCGGAGGTCGATCGCCGGCCCGTCCTCACCGGTCACCGCCTGCATCGCCCGGACCGCCCACAGGTGCGCGATGACCTGCCCCTTCGCGTCGGATGCGTCACGGCCGTACAGCCGCTCCTCGTTCCGGCGCGGGCGGAACGGCTCACTCACGCGCCATTCACCGGGCGTCGCAGCTCGCACGTCGTGGTGGCTGTAGACGACCGCCGAGGCCCGGGCGCCCGGGGCGGCGAGCGCAGCGACCACCGCGACGCTGTCGCCGGTCTCGACGATCTCGGCCTCGAAGCCGGCGTCGCGCAGTCTCCCGGCGAGCCACGTCGCGGACCGGGTCAGGTCGAGCGCATGCGCGGAGTCGCCGGCGATCGATGCGCACTCGACCCATTCCGAGAGGTCGCTCAGGATCTGGTCGCGATGCGCCCGAAGGTAGGCCGACACGGCCATGTCGAAGGCGTCGGAGTCGGAGGCGTCGGAGTCCGGCGGCGCGTCAGAGTCGGTCATGCGCCTACGGTCGCGCGATCGAGCAGGCAGCGCTCCGGGATTGACGCTCCACGATGATCCGGCTAGAGGGGTCGCCCGGCGCTGTTCAGCGCCACTGAGTCAGCGCGATGTCCGTGCTTCTGCATAGCATCCGGGGGTGGCATCCCTTGACGACATCCGCGTCATCGCGGCGCGTCTGCCCGGAAGCGAGGAGAGCGCATCGACGGGAGGGGCGTCGTGGCTCGTTCGGCGCAAGCCGTTCGCGTGGGAGTGCCGCCCGTGGCCGAGCGTGCCCGATGAGGTGCGAGAGATCCTCGCCCGTGAGCTGGTCGTGGCCGTGAAGATCGCCGACCCGCTCGACGCTCTCGCGCTTCGTGAGATGCATCCCGATGTGTTCCTGGCGCAGACCACCCGCTGGGGCGAGCCGAAGGTGGCGTTTCGCATGGCGGTGATCGACCTCGATCACCTGTCGGAGCTCGTCACCGAGGCCTGGCGGACTCAGGCGCCACGGTATCTGCGGGCGCAGTTCGACGAGATCTGAGTCCAGGGTTGACCCACCGCCTCCGGTAGTAGCCCCCTCGCCACCGGCAGGCGAACAGCGCAAGACTGGCGGAGAACACGAAGAGAGGTGCGAGGCGTACATGAGCAGTGAGCACGTGATGTCCCCGGAGGAGTTCGGCGTCCCGTCGGAGGCGGTGATCGACCTGGTCGACATGCTCGAGCGCCGCGGCCTCGACCCGCACGCGCTCCTCGTCGCACGGCGCGACGCTGACGGCTGGCACGACGCCGTGTCGTGCGCGTGGCGCCCCTTCGACACGGAGCAGCCGGCGCTCGTCTACTCGGTGTCGAAGACGTTCGCCTCGCTCGCGATCGGGCTCCTGATCGGCGAGCAGCGACTGACCGCCGACGACTCCGTGGGCGAGCTGCTGGGCCTTCCGAACCCGCACGGGCTGACGGTGCGCCACCTGCTCACGATGAACACGGGCCACTCGCCGGAGCAGATCGAGGCGCTGCGCTTCGACGTGCGGGCGCTGCTGACCGTGCCGCCTGCGGCATCCCCCGGCACCCGATTCGCCTACAACTCCGATGCCACCTTCGCCCTCTCGTGCATCGTCACCGCCCTCACGGGCGAGCGCCTCACCGACTATCTGCGGCCACGCCTGCTCGACCCCCTCGGCATCGGGCGCCGCTGGGTGAAGCCGGCGCGCGGCGTCGAGCAGGGCTTCTCGGGCTTCCACATCACCGTCGGCGAGATCGCGCGCGTCGCGCAGCTCCTCGCCGACGGCGGCCGCCTTGGCGAGCGGCAGCTCGTGCCGGCCGAGTACATCGAGGAGCTGTCGCGGCCGTGGTCGGACACCCGCGACCCGGCGCAGCCCGAGAACGTCGTCGACGACTGGGGCCTGGGGTACGGCTACCAGGTGTGGCGCAGCACCCACGGCTTCCGGCTCGACGGGGCATACGGACAGTTCGGGCTCGTGCTGCCCGAGCGCGGCATCGTCATCGCGTATCAGGGCTCGGCGCTCGCGACGCAGCAGACCCTCTCCGCGTTCTGGCGGTTCGTCGACACGATCGGCGATGCGCCGGCGGCGACGCCCGCTCCGGATGCCGTGGCCGACACCGCCAGCAGGCGCCTCGCCACCCTCGACACGTGGTCGTTCCGCGGCACCCTCGCTGTCGACCGGAATGTCGATGTCGACACGACCGACTGGCGCCTCACCGACAGCGAGGGCGGCTGGAGGCTCGACATCCCGGCATTGGGTGGGGTGGCGGTCGGGTCCGACGAATGGGTGCGCACGACGGTCCGGGCGGACGCGCCCGCCGACCCGGGCGGCGCTGTCGTCGAGAGCCCGCCGGTCGAAGAGGGGACGCACGTCGCGATCGCGGCCCGCGGAGAGCGGGATGCCGACGGCGTCCTCGTGCACCTCGTGATGCCCACATCTCCGCACCGCATGATCGTGCGGGCGGATTCGGCCGGAGCCGTGCACGCCGGCTGGCACACGGTGCCGTTGCAGGGTCCCTCGATCGCGACGCTCGCCGTGCCCGCGTGGGTCATCCGCTAGAGCCGCAGCGGGCGTCGGCGGCCGCGTAGGCTCGTGAGTCATGGCCATCGGCGCGACGATCCACACGTTCACTGTTCAGCTGGCAGACGTCGACCGCGGCGTCTATGACGAGCTGTCGCTGCGCACCGCGCGCCAGGCGGCCGAGACCGACGCGTTCATGCTCACGCGCGTGCTCGCCTATTGCCTGGAGTACGAAGAGGGAATCTCCTTCAGCGAGGGCATCGCCGCCGCCGATGAGCCGGCCGTGTCCGTGCGCGACCTCACGGGCCGCCTCGTCGCCTGGATCGAAGTGGGCGCCCCGGATGCCGCGCGCCTGCACCACGGCAGCAAGTCGGCCGACCGCACGGCCGTCTACACGCACCGTGACCCCGCGAAGGTCATGTCGCAGTGGGCGGGCAAGCGCATCCACGAAGCCGACCGCATCCTGCTGCACAGCTTCGACCCCGGGTTCGTCGACGACGCGACTGCAGCCCTGGAGCGCCGCAACGAGCTCACCGTCTCCGTGACGGAACGCCGCCTCTACCTCGACATCAATGGCGTGGCGCTGGCATCCGACATCCACACCGTCGCGGCGCAGTAGACGCCGGCACGTGCGTCAGCCGTTGTCGCGGGAGGCGACGGGGCGGCGACCGGCGACGACGACGTTGACGCCGGCATCCCGCAGTCGCTCGACATGTGAGCGATCGGTGCCCGCGTCGACGATGACGGCGTCGAACTCGCTCAGCGCGACCATGGCGTGCAGGGCGCGCTTCTCGAACTTGGTGTGGTCGACCAGCAGCAGTCGCGTGGATGCCGAGTCGAACATCGCTCGCTTCACGTCGACCGTCTCGAGCGTCTGGTGGAAGCAGATGTCGTCGGTGATCGCCGACGTCGACATGACCAGCGTGTCGGCACGGAGCGCAGACAGGGCGTTCACCGTCATGCGGCCCATGAACGCGCTGCACCAGTTGTAGTACTGACCGCCGAGTCCGACGAGGGTGATGCCGCTGGTCGCGCGAAGCTGCTCCATCACCGTCAGCGTGTTCGTGATGACCGTGAGCGGCTTCTTGGCGCGCAGGTGCGGGAGCAGGTGGAGCGTCGTCGTGGAGTCGTCGAGGATGATCGCCTGCCCGGGCTCGATGAAATCGAGCGCCGCCTGGGCGATCGCCTCCTTCTCGACGAGCTGGCGACCCGCGCGGTACACGTCGCTCGACTCGACGAGAGCGGTCGACAGCGCCGTCGCGATGCCGCGGCTCTTGCGCAGGAGACCCCGGGCCTCGAGCTCGTCGAGATCACGGTGGACGGTCATCTGGCTGATCTCGAAGCGTTCGGCGAGCTCTTCGATGCGAATCGCGCCGGCCTTCATGACGGCTTCGGTGATCGCCCGCTGCCGAGCGGCCTGGCGGCTCTGCCGGGCGTCGCCCGAGGCGACCAGATCCGTCTCCATGGCGGTGCCTTCCTCGCTCAATCCGTGGCCGCGGCTTCGTCGATGATCCGACCCAGTTCCGCGGGATCGTGCGCGTGCCTCCCGAGAAACAGACCGTCGACAGCCCTCCCGAGATCGGTGAGGACGCCGCGCTGAGCGCTTCCTCCGTAGATTATCGAGCCGCGGGTGATCCGGGGATCCGCGTCGACACGTGTCCGGAGCGCCGCCGCGACCACGCGGATGTGCTCGGGCTCTGCCGGCTCGGCCTGCCCGATCGCCCACACCGGCTCGTACGCGACGATGAGCTCTGTCGGGTTCGCCTCGTCGACCTCGGTGAGCGAGGCCTCCAGCTGAGCGATGCTCTGCGAGATCGCCTCCTCCGCCGTGCCGCGAGCGGTCTCGCCGACGCACAGCACCGGGATGAGGCGGTTGCGGACGGCGGCGGCCACCTTGCGCGCCACGACCCCGTCGTCTTCGCCGAAGAGCCGGCGTCTCTCTGCGTGACCCACCTCCACGAGAGCGCAGCCGAGCGCGGCGAGATCCTCACCGCTGACCTCGCCGGTGTACGCGCCGCGGTCGAAGACCGACAGGTCCTGCGCGCCCACCAGCACCGGCGTGCCGGCGAGCGCCTTGCGCACGGCGGCCACGGCGGGCAGCGATGGCAGCACGAACAGCCGCACGATCCCGTCGCGGACGGCGGGGTGGCTGCGTGCGATGGTCGCGACCACGCGCGCCCACGCCTGTGTGTCTTCGATGCTCAGGTACAGCTTGGTGCTGACGCCCAGGGTGACCTTCGGGAGGGTGACCTGCGCATCGGGCACCTCAGCCACAGGTGCCCGACTGCTCGTACTCGGAGAGCACCGCCACCTTCTGCGCGGAGGCGCTGGATTCGTCGAACTCGTAGCCGAGCCACTCCCGCACGAGGCGACGGGCGAGCTCAAGGCCGATCACACGCTGGCCCATCGTGAGGATCTGCGCATTGTTGCTGAGCACGCTCCGCTCGACGCTGAAGCTGTCGTGCGCGGTCACGGCGCGGACGCCGGCGACCTTGTTGGCCGCGATCGCGACGCCGAGACCGGTGCCGCACACCAGCAGCGCGCGGTCAGCGAGTCCGTCGCGCACTCGTTCGGCCGCCGTGACCGCGATCGTCGGGTAGGGAGTGTGCCCCTCGGCATCAACGCCCACGTCGACGACCTCGGCGACGCGGTCGTCTTTGAGGAGGTCGGCCTTGAGCGCCTCTTTGTACTCGTATCCTGCGTCGTCGCTGCCGACGACGATGCGCCACTGGGTGGTCACGATGCTTCTCCTTCGTGGGGGGAACGGATGGCGGTGCCGGCGGCGGTCACCGCGAGCGCGAACGACACAGCCCCGGGGTCGGGGGTGCCGATGCTCTTCTCCATGTGGGGGCGGGCCCGGCCGAGCCGCGCCATGATGTCGGCGGTCGCCTGGGCGGCGTTCTTCGCCGCTGCGGCGGCGTTCTGCCATGCCCGGTCGATCGGGAGGCCGGATGCCACGGCATCCTGCAGCGCGTCGACGAAGGGCACGAGGGCGTCGACCAGGGTCTTGTCGCCCACCTGTGCCTTGCCCATCGTCTGCACCGTCTCGCGGAACGCCTCGGCCGCTGCCGCGACGCGTGCGGCATCGGGTGCGAGATCGTCCCCGAGCGCGTTGCCGGCGGCCCGCAGCCCGGCGCCCCACAGCGCGCCCGAGGTGCCGCCCGCGCGGTGCGCCCAGGCGTCGCCGGCGAGGGCGAGGAGCGTTCCGGCGCCCGCTCCGGCATCCAGCGAGGTGGCGGCGGCGTCCGCGGCCGCGCGCGCACCGCGCTGCATCCCGATGCCGTGGTCGCCGTCGCCGGCCACCGAGTCGAGGCGTCCGAGCTCGTCGACCTCGCGGTCGATCACGTCGCGCACGGCCTCGACCGCCCGCAGCAGCACCGCCGCGGCCGCACGAGAGGCGTCGCTTGCCGGCGGCACCGCGGCCGTCGCCTCGGCGGAGGCGCGCGTCTCGGCGGCGGCGCGTCGTGGCTGCTCCCCGACGGAGCCCTTGCGGTAGGCGGGGGTGTACGCGGACGAGGTCCAGGCCTGCTCGAGCTGCTCGTCGAGCCAGAAGAGGGTGAGGGAGATGCCCGCCATCTCGAAGCTCGTCGCGTACTCGCCGACCTCCGGGTCGACGATCGTCACGCCGGCTTCGCCCAGCAGGCGCTCGACGGCGCCGTACACGACGAACAGCTCTTCGGCCTTGACCGAGCCGAGGCCGTTGAGGATGACGCCGACGCGCGCGCCATCGGGGTCGGCGATGTCGTCGGGAAGCTCTGCCAGCAGCGCCTCGACGAAGAGCGCGGCAAGCTCGTCGGCGGTCGCCAGCGGCGCCGTCGAGATGCCGGGCTCGCCGTGGATGCCCATGCCGATCGCCATCTGACCGGCGGGCACCGTGAACAGCGGCTCCTCCGCGCCGGGCAGGGTGCAGCCGGTGAACGCGATGCCCATCGAGCGCGTGCGGTCGTTCGCCCGGCGGGCGAGCTCGTACACGCCTTCGAGGTCGAGTCCCTGCTCCGCCGCCCATCCGGCCGCGCGGAACACGGTGAGGTCGCCCGCGATGCCGCGGCGCTTGTCGCGCTCGGAGGCGGGGGCACTGTAGATGTCGTCGGTGACCCGCACGGTGCGGCACGGAATGCCGTCGGCGATGAGCTGGTCCTGCGCGAGGTCGAAGTTGAGGGCGTCGCCGGCGTAGTTGCCGTAGCTGAGGAGCACTCCCGCACCGGCCTGGGCGGCGGTGGCGACGGAGACGACCTGCTGCGCGCTGGGCGACGCGAACACATTGCCCATCGCCGCGCCGTGCGCGATGCCGCGGCCGACGAGCCCGGCGAAGGCGGGGTAGTGCCCGGACCCGCCGCCGATCACGACGGCGACCTGCCCGTCGGGAGTCGACTCGGCCCGGACGACGCCTCCCGGCACGCGGCGGACGAGGTCGCGATGCGCGGCGACGAAGCCTGCGGCCGATTCGTCGGCGAAGTCCGCGGGGTCGTTCAAGACGTAGCTCATGATGCCTCGTTGTCTGTCAGGTTCCGCCCTGGCGGCGGAGGGTGGGGGAGGTGGAGCCACTGCTCCACCTCCCCGATGCTGATGAGGGTGGATCAGCCTTCGTAGGTGAAGGGCGCCGTCATCTTGTCGACGTTGTCCTTCGTGATGAGGATGCAGTCGAACGACTGCTTCTCGGTCTCGGGCGCCTCGCCCGTGCGGATGAACGCGTCGGCGAGCGCCACGGCCTCCTTGGAGAAGACGGCGACGGGCTGCAGCACGGTGTACGCGAGCTCACCCGACTCGACGGCCGCGACGGCGTCAGGCGATCCGTCGAAGCCGCCGACGACGACGCCCTCGAGCTTGCCCGCTTCCTTCAGGGCGGCGATGGCGCCGAGCGCCATCTCGTCGTTGCCGGAGATCACGCCGTTCAGGTTGGGGTTGGCCTGCAGGAGCGACTGCATCTTGTCGTGTCCCTTGGTGCGGTCCCAGTCAGCGACCTCCTTGCCGACCTGAACGAGGTCGGGGTACTGGCTGATGACGGTCGTGAAGCCGTTGGAGCGCGTCTGAGCGTTGTTGTCGGACGGGGCGCCGAACAGCTCGACGTAGTCGCCCTTGTCGCCCATCTGCTTCACCCATTCCTGGGCTCCGACCGCGGCGCCCTGGGCGTTGTTCGACACCAGCTGGGCCTTCGCGAGGCCCGCCTCGTTGATCTCGGCGTTGACGAGGAAGACGGGGATGCCGGCGGCATCCGCCTTCTTCACCGCGGCGATGGAGCCGTCGGCGTTCGCCGGGTCGAGGATGATCGCCACCGACTTGTTCGCGATGGCGGTGTCGATGAGGGTGTTCTCGGTGTTGGTGTCGCCCTTGTGGGCGCCGACCGTCGCCTCGTAGCCGAGCTCCTCAGCGGCCGCCTTGGCCACGTCGCCCTCGGTCTTCCAGTAGGGGTTGGCCGGGTCGTTCACGATGATCGTGATGAGACCGCCGGCTTCTCCCTCACCGGCCGGCTCCGAGGAGGCGGGGGTGGAGTCTCCGGCGCAGGCCGTGAGACCGAAGGCGAGAGCACCCGCTGCGAGGATCGCGGCGATTGCCTTCTTGCGCATGTGTGTCTTCTCTCTCTCAGTGAATCGGCAACGTCGTCGATACCGATCGCGGTCAGTGGGCAGCGACGGTCGGGGCCGCGCTGTTCTGATCCGTCGTCGTGGATGCCGAGTCCGGGCGGCTCGGCGTGGAGGATGCCGGCGCCTTGCGGCGACGGCCGTACTGGAGGGTGTTCAGCAGCACCGCGACGACGATGACCGCTCCCATGAACACCATCTGCCAGTACGCGGAGACGCCGACGATCACGAGTCCGTCCGAGAGGAACCCGATGACGAAGGCGCCCAGGAGGGTGCCGCGGACGTTGCCGCGGCCACCCGAGAGCGCGGCACCGCCGATCACGACCGCCGCGATGGCGGTGAGCTCGTAGGTGTTGCCCGCCGTGGGGCTCGCGCTCGTGAGCGTGGAGGCGAGGATGAGGCCGGCGATCGAGGCACACACGCCCGAGATCACGTACACCCCCACCTTGACCGACTTCACCGGCACACCCGACAGCTCGGCCGCGCGCTCGTTGCCGCCCGATGCGTACAGCCACCGGCCGAAGCGGGTGCGGCCCAGCACGAATCCGAGCACGATCGCGACGGCGATCATGATGAGCACGCCCACGGGGATCCCGAGCAGGCGGTTGAAGCCGAGCCACTCGAATCCGGTGTTGCCGAGCTCGGCGTCGCCGGCCAGGTCGTTGATGGTCAGGCCGTTCGTCATCAGCAGCGCCAGGCCGCGGACGACGTAGAGCATGCCGAGCGTCGCGACGAACGGAGCCACGTTGAATCGCGACACCAGGATGCCGTTGACGAGTCCGATGAGGGCGCCCACTGCGCACGAGAGCAGCACCACCACGGGAACGCTCGGGTACAGCACGACGCCGAAGACAGTGATCGGCACGCCCTGCAGGAGGAAGCCGGCGATGATCGCCGAGAACCCCAGCGTGGAGCCGACCGACAGGTCGATGCCTCCGTTGAGGATCACCATGAGCATGCCCATGCCCAGCAGCGCGTAGATGGCCACGTGGGAGGCCATGATCAGCACGTTGCCGAGCGTGAGGTAGTTGGGCGAGAGCAGCGAGAACACCACCACGATCAGCAGCAGCGCCAGGAAGGCGCGGCCCTCGAGGAGGAGCTTCGCGAGCGAGAACGTCTTTCGCCGCTGAATGATGGCGGTCGTTGTTGTGGTCGTCATTGTCCGGTCCTTGATGTGGTCTCAGGCAGCTGCGGATTCGCCGGAGGCGGCCATGATCTGGTCCTTCGTCGCGTCAGGGCCGAACACGGCCGAGATCCGGCCGCGGCGCATGACGAGAATGCGGTGGGCGATGCTGAAGCACTCGCCCACCTCGGAGGTCGAGTACACGACGGCGAGGCCCTTGCGCGCCCGCTCGGCGAGCAGTCGGAACACCTCGCCCTTCGCGCCGATGTCGATGCCGCGGCTCGGTTCGTCGAGGAGCATGACCTTCGGCTCGGTGGCGATGATCTTGCCGATCACGACCTTCTGCTGGTTGCCGCCGGACAGCGCCCCGATGGCCTGTTCGGGGCCGGGGGTCTTGACGGTGACGTCCTGGATGAGGCCGCGTGCGCGCTTCTTCTCGATGCGGTTCGAGATCATGCCGCGGCTCAGGCTGCCGCCGAGGCTCGCGAGGGTGAGGTTCGTGCCGACGTCGAAGGTCTGGACGAGGCCGTCGCGCTGACGGTCCTCGGGCACGAGACCCACGCCGTTCTCGATGCGCTGGGCGATCGACCATCCGGCGATGGAGACGCCGTCGACGAGCACGTCTCCGCCGGCGATGGGCTCCTTGCCGGCGATCGCCTCGAGCAGTTCGGTGCGCCCCGCGCCCATGAGGCCGTAGATGCAGACGATCTCGCCTGCGCGCACGTCGAGGTCGAGGCGGTTCACGATCGCCCGCTCGGGGTTCTCGCGGTCGACGACGGTGAGGTCGCGGATGCTGAGGACGGTGTCGCCGAAGTCGTACCCGGTGGGCGGGGAGCCGAGGTCGAAGTGGTCGCCCACCATGTTCCGGACGATCCACTCGAGGTCGATGTCGGCGCGCTGGCCCGCCGCGGTCATCGACCCGTCGCGCAGCACCACCGCGTAATCGGTGACCTCGAGGGCCTCCTCCAGGTGGTGAGAGATGTAGACGATCGCGACGCCGCGCGAGAGGAGGTCGCGGATGATGCCGAAGAGCACCTCGACCTCGGCGGCGGCGAGCGCCGACGTCGGCTCATCCATGATGAGGATTCGCGAGTTCACCGACAGCGCGCGGGCGATCTCGATGATCTGCTGCTGTCCGACGCGGAGATCGGCGACGAGGGTGTCCGGCTCGATCGGAAGCTGCAGCTCGTCCAGCAGCGCGCGCGTCTGGCGGTCTTCCTCGGCGTAGTCGATGCCGAAGGGGCCGGTGATCTCACGGCCCATGAAGATGTTGTCGCGCACCGACAGGTTGGGGGCGAGGCTCAGCTCCTGGTGGATGATCGAGACGCCGCGGTCGCGCGCCTCGCTCGTCGAGGCGAAGGTGACCGGCGCGCCGTCGAGGATGATCTGTCCGGAGGTCGGCTGCTCGACGCCGGAGAGGATCTTCATGAGCGTCGACTTGCCCGCCCCGTTCTCTCCGAAGAGGGTCGTGACCGTGCCCCGGCGCACCTGGAAGTTCACGCCGCGGAGCGCACGCGTCCCGCCATAGGTCTTGACGATGTCACGCGCTTCGAGCACGACATCGCCCACGTTCTCCTGACCGGTCATCCGACGCTCATCTCCGTCGGCGTGACGAGCCACGCCTCGGGGTTGAGGAGCGTGAACGCTCCGGTCACGCTGATCGTCTGCCCCGAGAGCTCTGCCGTGTCGATGCCCGAGAGAACCTGCTCCTTCATCTCGTTGTTGAGCGCTGCGGCGGCGTTCTGGTAGTCGATCTGGTTCGTGAAGTCGCCGAACGGGAAACGGTCGGTCGCGTCGCGCAGCTCGGTGCCGTTGATGGCGGGGCCCGTCTGAACGCGGATCAGCAGGTCGTCGGAGAGACCCTCGACGTCGACGGTGGCGATGCCCGACTGGATCTCGCCGACCACGCCCGAGAAGGTCACGCTGAACACCGGTCCCCCGGAGCTGCTCTGCGCGTACTCGGCAGCGGCGGCTTCGGGGTCGGCGGCGATCGCCTCGGAGAGCGTGGCGGCATCCACTGCCTTCTCGGCGACAGCCTGTTGCACGGCGGGGAAGTTCTCGGCGCCGAAGGTCGCGGGGTCGAACTCCACTGTGCCCTGCGCGCGGGGGTCGTCTGCCGGCACGACTTTGGTGCCGAGCACGATCATCAGGAGAACGAGGACGGCCGCGCCGATCCAGATGCCGCGCTTGGCCCCCGTCGACAGCCGGCGAGCCGGCGTCGACCCGCGCGTGGCCTCTGCGGTCGCCGCGCTCACAGGAGCACCCGCGATTCGGTGTCGTTCGGGCGGATCTGGAGCTTGCGGCCCTCGCCCTTGCGGAACATGCCGAGCGCAGTCTCGTAGTCGTCGAGGGTGAACGAGTGGCTGATCATCGCCTTGGCGTTGATCGCACCCGCCTCGAACAGCTCGACCGCGCGGCCGAACGAGTTGAGCACGGCCATCGTCCCGACGATCGAGATCTCGTCGCGGTACACGCGGAAGGGCGAGAACTGTGCCGTGCGGTCGGCCGGCGCGACGCCGAAGTCCTGGAAGAAGCCGGCCGGCTTGACGCGGGTGAGCGCGTCTTCGATCGCGCGGATGCTGCCCGTGCAGTCGATCACGACATCCCACTTCTCGCGGTCGGCCTCGTCGGGAGTGGTGTAGCGCAGGGCGATGCCGCACTCCTCCGCGGTCTTGAGCCGCTGCTCGTTGAGGTCGACGATCGTCACCGTCGCAGCGCCCGCGCGCGAGGCGAGCTGCGCCATGAGCAGGCCCATCGTGCCGGCGCCGTAGACCAGCACGTGGTCGCCCAGGCGGCGCGGGAGCACGTCCCAGCCGCGGATCGCGCAGGCCAGCGGCTCGATGAGGGCGGCTTCGTACAGGTCGGTGCCGGGCTTGAGCCGGTAGCAGTTGCTGGCCGGAGCCGTGAAGTACTCCTGGGCGGCGCCGTCGGATGCCACGACCCCGAGGCCGTTCCAGAACCGGCACAGGTTCTGGTGGCCATTGAGGCAGAACTCGCACTCGCCGCACGTGGTGCTGGGGTTGACGGCCACGTGATCGCCGACCTTGAAGTCGAACACGCCGTCGTTCACGCCTTCCCCGAGCGCCACGATCGTGCCGGTGGCCTCGTGCCCGGGCACCAGGGGGAACACGGTGCCCTCGAACTCGCCGTCGAGAACGTGCGTGTCGGTGCCGCAGATGCCCACCGCAGCCGTCTTGATGAGGATCTCCTTGTAGCCCGGCTCCGGCGTGGGGCGCTCCTCCAGGGCCAGTTCACCCTCGGCTGTGAAAACCACTGCTCGCATCTTTGCTCCGTTCGCGTGTTGCAGATACGGCGTCGACCCTGAACGCCGCGCGTCGCTGCGCGGTCTTTCACAGCGACGAGGTGACGGTTCGAGCGGATCACCTTCGTGTTAGATTCGTGTGATCTTGTACGCTCGTTGCGTTAGATTCACCGTAGATACAACGCCTGCGGTTGTCAACACCGCCACGAAAGGCTCGAAGGAGAGCGTGATGACTGACCCAGCACGGAATGTGATCGAGATCCCCGACACGATGTCCGCGAGCGTTCTCGTGGAGGCCGGACGCCTTGAGCTGCAGCAGCGGCCCACGCCGCAGCCCGCCCCCGATGAGGTCCTGGTCCGGGTGTCATCGGTGGGCGTCTGCGGCTCGGACGTGCACTTCTACCACGACGGACGGCTGGGCGACTGGGTCGCGAACGACCCGCTGGTGCTCGGCCACGAATCGGGCGGCACGATCGTCGCCGTGGGCTCAGAGGTGCCCTCGTCGCGTGTCGGCGAGCGCGTCTCGATCGAGCCGCAGCATCCGTCGCCCTCGTCGGCCGAGACGCTTCGCGGCGACTACCACCTCGACCCGCACATGCGCTTCTATGCGATCCCGGGCACCGACGGGGCGTTCCAGGAGTACGTGACGATCCAGAGCCACTTCGCCCATCGCGTGCCCGATGGTGTGAGCGACCATGCCGCGGCCCTCATGGAGCCGCTGTCGGTCGCGATCGCCGCGGCGCGCAAGGCCGGCTTCGCCCCGGGCGGGCGCGTGCTGATCACCGGCGCCGGTCCCGTCGGGGTCGCGACGGTGCAGGTCGCCCGCGCGTACGGCGTGACCGACATCGTCGTCTCCGACATCGCGCAGGAGCGACGCGATCGCGCCCTTCAGTTCGGGGCCACCGCGGTCTTCGACCCGCTGGCGACGGATGCCGGCGACCTCGACCCCGTCGATGCCTTCGTCGACGCGTCGGGCGCGGCGGCTGCCGTTCGCAGCGGCATCCAGGCGCTGCGCCCCTCGGGACGCGCAGTGCTCGTGGGCATGGGACTGCCCGAGGTCCCGCTGCCGATCACGACGATCCAGAACCGCGAACTCGTCGTGACCGGTGTGTTCCGCTATGCCAACACGTGGCCCACCGCGGTTCGCCTGGTCGCCGCGGGGCTCGTCGACCTCGACGCGATGGTCACGGGCGCGTTCGCGCTCGACGAGACGCAGCAGGCGCTCGACTCGGCAGCCGACCCGACGACGCTGAAGTCGGTCGTCGAGCCGTGGCGGCTTTCGTCGGAGTGACCCGCCCGGCGCCAGGCCGGGTGTCGACGCCGTAGGGCACGATAGGCGGATGCCTGTCTTCGATCACCTCGGAATCACCGTCGACGACCTGTCTCTCGCCACCGACCGGTTCGATCCGGTGATGGCGGCGCTGGGGTTCGAACGCTCCCGCGCGGCCGGGAGCGTCTCCTGGTACCGCGACGGCGATGTGGAGCTGATCCTGTTCCCGGCGCGCGAGTCGGGAACAGGCCCGCATGTGCACGGTCGCGTCGGCTGGCAGCATCTCGCGTTCGCGGTGGACTCCCGCGAGGAGGTCGAGCGCCTCCACGGCATCGCGGTCGAGGCGGGGTGGACGGCGGTCCGCGACCCCAAGCTCTATCCGCGTTTCAGCGACCGCTACTACGCGTCGTTCCTCGAGGATGCCGACGGCATCCGCATCGAGTTCATGCACAACCCGCCGCGCGAACCCGAGGCTGAGTGACGCGGGCCACCCGCGTGCATGCGACGCCGCGAGGCGGATCACCTTCACGCGGACCAGGCAACGGCTACTGGAAGTCGCCCGCCATGTCGGTGAAGCGCGAGAAGTGGCCCTGGAAGGCGACGGTTATGGTGTCGGTGGGGCCGTTACGGTGCTTGGCGACGATCAGGTCGGCCTCGCCGGCGCGGGGACTGTCCTTCTCGTAGGCCGCTTCGCGGTGCAGCAGGATCACCATGTCGGCATCCTGCTCGATCGAGCCGGATTCACGCAGGTCGCTGATCGCGGGCTTCTTGTCGGATCGCTGCTCGGGGCCACGGTTCAGCTGCGACAGCGCGATCACGGGGACCTGGAGCTCCTTCGCGAGAAGCTTCAGCGCGCGCGAGAACTCCGAGACCTCCTGCTGGCGCGACTCGACGCGCTTGCCGCTCGTCATGAGCTGGAGGTAGTCGATGACCACCATCTTCAGACCGACGCGCTGCTTGAGCTTGCGGCACTTGGCGCGGATCTCGACGAGCGTCATGTTCGGGCTGTCGTCGATATAGAGGGGCGCGTCGTTGATGCGACCGCGGGTGGAGGCGATGGTCGTCCAATCGCGGCTGTCGAGCATGCCCTTGCGCATGCTCTGCAGCGGCACCGCGCCCTCCGCGCTCATGAGGCGCATCGCGATCTCGCTCTTCCCCATTTCGAGCGAGAAGAAGATCGTCGGGTGGTTGTGCTTGATGGCGGCCGCCCGCGCGAAGTCGAGCGCGAGCGTCGACTTTCCCATGGCGGGACGCGCGGCGACGACGATCATCTGACCGGGGTGCAGGCCGTTGGTGAGCTGATCGAGTCCGGAGAAGCCGGTCGGGATGCCGGTCATCTGGCCGTCGCGTCCGCGGGCGGCCTCGATCTCCTCGACCGCCGCGTCGACGGCGATCTGGAGCGGCACGTAGTCTTCGGCCTGCTCTGCCCCCGTCACCGAGTAGATCTCGGCCTGCGCGTTGTTGACGAGGTCGAGTGCCTCGCCCTGGCCGTTGTAGCCCATCTGCACGATGCGCGTGCCGGCCTCGACGAGGCGTCGGAGCAGCGCACGCTCCCGCACGATCGACGCGTAGTAGGCGGCATTGGCCGCGGTAGGAACGATCGACGTGAGCGAATGCAGGTAGTCGGCGCCGCCGGCGCGCTGCAGGTCGCCTGTCTTGATGAGCTCGTCGGTGACCGCGATGACGTCGGTGGGCTCACCGTGAGAGTAGAGCGAGAGGATCGCCTCGAAGATGAGCTCGTGCTTCGGCACGTAGAAGTCGGTGCCCCGCAGCGACTCGACGACGTCGGCGACCGCGTCGCCCGAGAGGAGCATTCCACCGAGGGTGCTCTGCTCCGCGAGAAGGTCGTGGGGTGGGGTGCGATCGGATTCGCGGCGTCCGCCGAGCCGTTCTTCCGAGATGTCGGCGATCGACATGCACGCTCCTTCCGAGGCCCCTCTCACCGGGTCACACGCCACGGTAGGCACGGCCTCCGACACAAGCAAACGGGCCTGTGGATAACTATGTGGAGAAGATGCGTGAAACGCCGCTCAGCCTGTGTACAGCATCTGTGGAAAACGCCGAAGATGAGAACTTCTAATGTTCGGATTTGGCCGTCTGACCTGGTGTTTCAGTTTCCACAGCCTGTGGACCCGCAACGCGTGTGAAGTCGGACTTGAAGGTTTAAGGATTGTGGATCAGTTGGGGACAACTGATCGGACGCAACCCAGATTTGTCAAGTCCGACTATGTCCCGGGCGCGGCGTTGTCGACCATCGACCTGATCGGACGCGGGAACCGGCCGTGCCACACACCCGTTTCACGTGCAACCCCCTTGGTCATCCCGCCTCTCCCTCCCTACGTTCGGGCGGAGTCGGCGGGCCGTTGCGACGACCCGGAAGACCGTCAGATGCGACCGATGAAGGAGCGACCGACCGTGGCAGAAGGCAGGGCGACGAGAAGGGGCCGACTGGTCCGCCTCGCCGTCTGCGCCGCTGGCGTCGCCCTGGGCTGGGCAGCGGCCAGCGCGGCGCTCGGCCTCGGCGCACCCGCGGCACACGCCGCCGATGACGACGACCGCGCGGTGCTCGGGACTGTGTTCGACGTGGTCGACGACGTCGTCGACGTCCTTCCCGACGACACAGCTGAGCCGCTGACCGACGTGGTGTCGACGGTCGAACGCCAGACGACGAAGACGGTGCGCGCCGCCACGACGACGGTGAAGGCAGTCACCGCCACCAAGCCGATCTCGAAGACCACGTCGGCCGTCACCAAGACGGTCGCGAAGGTCCCGGTCGTGAATCGTGTGGCAGAGGAGTCCGGCCTGTCCGAGACGATCGACCGCACTGGCGACGCTCTCACCTCCGTCGTCGACCGGGTCGTCGATGTCACGGATGCCGTCGCTTCCGCCGTCACCCCGCCGGCGACCGAGCAGACCGACCTTCCCGACTCCTCCGAGCCCCTGAATCCCCCGCTGGTGCCATCGGCGGCACCCGGGGAGGGTGCCGACGACCGCCGCGCACACTCCGCGTCTCCCCCCGACGCGCGTGCTGGCGGGTCGGCCACCCCGCGGTACGCGGCCGACGCCCCTCCCTCGGCGTCGGCCGCGGCCGTGGGCCCTTGGACCGTCGATGTCGCAGCGGATGCCGCATCTTCCGCTCCCGGCGAGCACCCCGGCTGGCCGTCGGCTCCTCCCGCCCCCGGCGGCTCGACGGCGGCATCGGCGAGCATCGCGTTCGGGGCGGGCACCGCTGCCACGCTCTCCCACGGCGCGGCGCACGTCGACGCCCGCGCCCGCAGCGCCCTTCCGGCCTCCGATCGGGTGCCGGGATCGTGCACGCACTCGCCCGACACCCCTCCTGACTGAGTCGCCCGCCGCGCGGCACCACCGCCGCGCATGGCAGGCCGGCGCGCACCCGCACGCCGAAGAAGACTCACTCAAGGAGAAGGAAATGAACAAGCTCATCACGCGCGCCCTCTGGGGCACGCTCCTCGCGGGCGGCATCACGCTCGCGGGCGCATCGGTCGCCATGGCGGCCGAGACCGACGGTGAAGACGGACTGCTGTCCGGCACACAGGCAGTGCTCGACATCGACGTGCCCGTCACCGTCGACGGCAATGGCATCTCGGTCGTCGGTGACTCCACGACCGACGGCGGGGCCGCCGAGGAGCCCTCAACGACGGCCGCTGACACTCAGGACTCGTCGACGAGCGGCGAGGACGGCACAGCGTCGGGAACGCAGGGACTGGTGTCGGTCGAGATCCCCGTGACCGTCGCAGGCAACGCCATCTCGGTCGCCGGGGACAGCGAGTCGGATGCCGCGCCCGCCGCGGCAGCGGACCCCGCCGAAGACGCGGATGCGGATGCCGCCGAGGGGGCGGCTTCGACCTCGGGTGACGAGGGGGTCGCCTCCGGCACTCAGGCGGTCGTTCCCGTGACAGTGCCGATCACCGTCGGCGACAACGCGATCTCGGTCGTCGGCGACTCCGCCAGCTCGAGTTCGACGGAGCCTGCGGCGGCTGACGGCGCCGAGGCGGAGACGGTGGACACGTCGGCGGAGACGGCCGGCACCGAGGGCATCCTCTCGGGCACGCAGGTCGTCGCGCCGGTCGAGCTGCCCGTGACGATGGGCGGCAACGCCATCTCGGTCCTGGGCGACAGCGCCTCCACCGATGCCGCCGGCACGGGCACGGAGACCGACTTCGCCGACGCTGCGGCGGATGCCACCACCGACGGCACCGACTCCACCGCCGGCGGCAGCCAGGTCGCCGCACCGGTCGCTGTCCCTGTGATGGTGCAGCGCAACGCCCTCTCCGTCCTCGGCGACAGCACCTCCGCAGGCGCCACGGCAACGGGCGCGACCACCGGATCGACCGCACCCGCCCGCGCGACCACTGACGGCACCGGCGGCACAGCCGGCGGCACGCAGCTTGCCGCGCCCCTCGCCCTGCCGATTACCGTCGGCGGCAACGCGATCTCGGTCGTGGGCGACAGCGCGTCGGCCCCGTCCACATCGACCGCACCGGTCGTCCCGACGGAGCCGGAGGACCCGGCCGTTCCGGTGACGCCTGCGCAGCCGGCGCCGTCCGACGACCCGGCAGCGGGGGTGGACCCCGACACCGCCTCGAACCCGGCCGGCGTGGCAGGGCTGGTGGCGATCAACGTGACGGGGACGCCCGCCGCTGCGGGTGACGTCGCGGCCGTCGGCGCCCTCGCTGAGTCCGGGGGCGTCTCGCTGATGCCGCTTCTGTCGCTCGCGCTGCTGCTGCTGACCGGGGGAGTGACGGTGCTGCTCGCGCGTCGCTCTGTCTGAGGTCCCTCAGGGGCGGCCTGCTCCGGTGGGCCGCCCCTGACAGGCGACTGCAGAACGGCGGCAGAACGAGAGAAGGGCCGCGGGATCTCTCCCACGGCCCTTCTGCTGTCGCGACTTACTTCGCGGCGACCACCTGGAGGGTGATCACGGCGGTGAGGTCGTCACGCAGGCGAACGGTCGCCTCGTGCTCACCGACTGCCTTGATCGGCGCGGTGATGTGGATCTTGCGCTTGTCGAGGTCGCCCAGACCGGCGGCCTTGACGGCCTCGGCCACATCGGCGGTCTTCACCGAGCCGAACAGGCGGCCCTCAGCACCGGCCTTGACGGCGAGCTTGACCTTGTTGGACTCGAGCGCGTCCTTGAGCGCCACAGCCTCTTCGTGGTCGTGGATCGCGCGGGCCTCGCGGGCGGCGCGGATAGACGCCACCTGCTTCTCGCCACCACGGGTCCAGGCCACAGCGAAGCCCTGGGGGATGAGGTAGTTGCGGGCGTACCCGTTCTTGACCTCGATGACGTCGCCGGCGCTTCCGAGCCCGGCAACCTCGTTCGTGAGAATCAGCTTTGCCATTGTCGGTACCCCTTAGCGGCCAGCGCCGGCGTAAGGCAGGAGCGCCATTTCGCGCGCGTTCTTGATCGCCTTGGCGATCAGACGCTGCTCCTGCACCGAGACACCGGTGATACGACGGGCGCGGATCTTGCCGCGCTCCGAGATGAACTTGCGGAGAGTTGCGACGTCCTTGTAGTCGATGACGCCGACGCGGATCGCCTTCGCGGGAGCGGCGTTCTTCGCGCCCTTCCGCGGCTTGCGGCGATCGCCGGTAGCCTTTCCAGCCATTTGTCTTCCTTAGTGAATGTCGGATGCCGTGGCATCCGGAGTCCTGATCAGAACGGAGTGTCGTCGCCGTAACCGGCGCCCGGCGCGCTCCACGCGTCGGGGGCAGCAGAGCCGGGGGTCGCCCACGGCTCGTCCTGCTGCACCTGGGGCCGCGGCTGGCCACCGCCGCCGCCGGAGGCGGCGCGTGTGACCTGGGCGGTCGCGTAGCGGAGCGAGGGGCCGATCTCGTCGACCTCCAGCTCGATCGCCGTGCGGTTGTTGCCCTCGCGGTCCTGGTAGGAGCGCTGCTTCAGACGGCCGGTCGCGATGACCCGCATGCCCTTGGTGAGCGAACCGGCCACGTGCTCGGCGAACTCGCGCCACACCGAGGCGCGGAGGAACAGCGCTTCGCCGTCCTTCCACTCGTTGGTCTGGCGGTCGAAGTTGCGCGGCGTCGACGCGATGGTGAAGTTCGCGACGGGCAGTCCGTTCTGCGTGTAGCGCAGCTCGGGGTCTGCCGTGAGGTTGCCCACGACGGTGATGACGGTCTCGCCGGCCATCGTCGTTACGCCTTCGCTGCCTTGCGGGCGGCCTTGGCCTCGGCGCGTGCCTTCTCGGCGGCGACCTGAGCGATCGCCTCCTCGGCACGGAGGACCTTGGTGCGCATGATCTGCTCGTTCAGCTTGAGCTGACGGTCGAGCTCCACAGTCGCGGCGCTGGTGGCGGTGAAGTTGACGACGGCGTAGATGCCCTCGTTCTTCTTCTGGATCTCGTACGCGAGACGGCGCTTGCCCCACACGTCGACGTTGTCGATCGAGCCACCCGCTGCGGTGATGACCTTCAGGAAACCGTCGAGCTTGGGAGCGACCTGGCGCTCGTCGATCTCGGGGTCGAGGATGACCATGAGCTCGTACTGGTGCGTGTGCGTCACTAACCCACCTCCTTCGGACTAGAACGGATGCCGGGCGGTTCCCGGCATCAGGAGGGTTGATGCACGTGCCCTTCTGCGCATGGGCACAGTCGGACAACCACAACAGTCTAGCCCAAGCCAGATCAGGGGACGAATCCCGTGCGCCGGGTAGCGTGGCCGCATGGAACCGATGAGCGCTCCGAGCCCCACGGCAGCCGCCTCGTTCGATGCGCGACCGCTGATCGAGCCTGTCGACAGGCGTGTCGCGCGGGCCCACGTGCAGGAGCTGCGCCGCACCGGACGGGCTCCGGCCGGGCCCGGTCCGGCCGCGATCGCGATCGGCGTCGGCATCGGGATCGTGTTCCTCTCGCTGTTCGGGACGATGGCGACCGGCATCGTCCGCGGCGTGCTCTCGCTGGCATCCTCCGGCGGCACCGGCGGCGTGGGCGTGTTCGCGATCGTGCCGGTCTTCATGCTGGTGACGCTTATCGCGGTGACCGGGCTCGCCGCGCGGCGCCTGTTCTCCGGGGGACCGGCCGAGCGCTGGTACCGCCTCGACCGGTTCGCTCGCGCGAACGGGATGACGTGGCATCCGGTGTCGCCCAATCCGCCGCTGCCCGGGATGATCTTCTCGCAGGGGAGCTCGCGCAAGGCGACCGATGTCGTGCGCGGCGAGCGCCCGCGCTTCGTCGAGTTCGGCAACTACCAGTACACGACCGGCTCGGGCAAGGAGCAGACGACCCACCACTGGGGGTATGTCGCCGTCAAGCTGTCGACGCCGCTGCCGCACATCGTGCTCGACGCGACGAGCAACAACGCCCTCTTCGGATCGAACCTGCCGGCCTCGTTCGACAGGGCCCAGCGGCTGCGCCTCGAGGGCGATTTCGACCGGCACTTCGCGCTGTACTGCCCGCGCGGCTACGAGGCCGACGCCCTCTATCTGTTCACGCCCGACATCATGGCGCGGTTCATCGATCACGCGGCCGCGCTCGACGTCGAGATCGTCGACGACTGGCTGTTCCTCTATGCCAGACGGGAGTTCTCGACCCTCGACCCGTCGACGTGGTCGTGGCTGTTCTCGATCGTCGGCGCCCTGCTGGGCAAGTTCGCGCAGTGGGAGCGCTGGCGCGACGACCGTCTGGCCGCGACCTCATCCCACGCGCCGCAGGGTGCGAATGCCGCCCCGGCCTTCGGGCCGCAGGCCGGCGCGGCCGCGGGCCCGAGCGCTACGGCGGCCCTTCCCTTCTCCGCCCCGACCGCGGCGCTGCGTCCGCCGCCTGGCGTGGCGGTCGAGGGGCGTCGACTCAAGCGGGGTGTGCCGTGGCCCGCCATCGTCGTCTTCGGCGTCTTCCTGGCGGTGTGGATGCTGCTGCAGGCGGGCGTCTTCGGCTCGTTCCTCCGCGTGTTCGCGCCGTGACTCCCGACCGCGACGGCTCGCAGTCCGCACGTCCGTCGCACTGAGTGGTGCGCCGACGCTACGCAATACCGTCCCCGACCGCACGTACATTGCCCCGGGTGCTGGGGGAGGGCGCTCAGGCGCCCCCGGTCCCGGGGATAGCTTTCTGCAGTCGGCGCCCGCAATGGTGCCACGTTCGGAGGAGGCATCCATGATCACGCGCATCGGAATCGTCGGGGATCAGCCGGCTACGGTCCTCGGGCTCACGGCGATTCTCAACGTGAATCCGTCACTGCAGGTGGTTGCGACGGCGCCGACTGCGTGGGAGCTCGCGTCGGCGGGCGACCGCCTTGACGTCGTCATCCTCGACCTGCACCTCGAAGACTCGACGACACCCCGTCAGAACCTGCGCGTCCTGTCGGCGACCGGCGCCGCCGTGCTGGTCTTCGCGACCGGCGACGCGCACGCGCGGCTCAGCGAGGCCGCACACGCCGGCGCCGTGGGACTCATCCGCAAGTCGGAGCCGCCCGCGTCGGTCGTCCGTGCCGTCCACGCCGCAGCGCGCGGCGAAGAGCTGACCATCGCCGACTGGTCGCGCGCGGCGGGCGGCCACAAGGCCAAGTGCGCTCGTCTCACCAAACGCGAGGCGGAAGTGCTGATGCACTATGCCGCCGGCGGAAGCGCCGATGAAGTGGGCAAGGCGCTGTACGTGACGCGTGAGACCGTGCACGACCACATCCGCCGCATCCGGGTGAAGTACGCCAAGGTGGGACGAGCCGCCCCGACCAAGGTCGACCTCTTCCGCCGCGCGATCGAAGACGGCCTCGTCGACTCGTCGGGCCAGCCGATCACCCTGGCCAAGGAGCACTGAGCAGGGCCCCTCACGGCTTCGTCGACCGGCGCCGGCCTGCGCGCCGGATCACACCGCGCTGTCGACGGCTGACAGGAGCGAGACGAACCTCTCGTGGCGGGGAAGGTCGTCGATCAGCACGGCGCGTCCCTGGGAGTCGGCGAGCGGCACCTGCCAGTTGGGGTATTCCCGATCGGTGCCCGGCTGGTTCTGCACACGCCGCTCGCCGACCGCGTCGACAAGTGCGATCCCCAGCAGCAGCGAGGGCGACGCGGTGATGAGCACGTTGAGCGCCTCGATCACCTCCTGTTCGCCGGCGCCCTCGTGGATCAGGCCGCGCTCGCGCAGGAGCGCCAGCATCGCCTCCCGCTCGCGCGCGGCATCCGCCAGCTCCTCGTCTACCGGCCTGGTGAGCAGATCCAGCCGCGCACGCAGGGCGACGTGCTCGTCGGCGAGGTAGCCCGCGGTGGGAGGAAGGTCGTGCGTGTTGACGGTCGCCAGCAGGGCGCGACGGTAGCTCTCGGGCGGGCGGAAGCCGTCGCCTTCGCGTTCGAACCACAGCACGCTCGTGCCGAGGACGCCCCGGGCGGAGAGATAGTCGCGCACCCACGGCTCGACGAGTCCGAGGTCCTCGCCGATCAGCACGGCGCCCGCGCGGTGCGCCTCGAGCGCGAGCACGCCGATCATCGCCTCGTAGTCGTAGCGCACGTACGTGCCCGCGTCCGCGCCGAGCCCCGCCGGGATCCACCACAGGCGGAACAGTCCGATCACATGATCGATGCGCAGAGCCCCCGCGTGCCGGAGGAGCGTGCGGATCATGTCCCGCAGCGGCAAATACGCCGACCGTGCGAGGGCACCCGGGAGCCACGGCGGCTGATTCCAGTTCTGCCCCTGCTGGTTGTACATGTCGGGCGGGGCGCCGACCGTGATTCCGCGCGCATACATGTCACGCAGCGACCACGCGTCGGATCCCCTGGTGTGCACGCCGACGGCGAGGTCGTGCATGACGCCGATCGACATTCCGGATGCCGTGGCCGCACGCTGGGCCGCCTCGACCTGCTGGTCGGCGATCCACTGGAGCCACAGATGGAACTCCACGCGATCGGCCAGCTGCTCCCTCAGGCGCGCCACGAGCGGCGAACGGATGTCGTCGACCTCCTCGGGGCGCTCCGACCTCCGCTCGGCGAAGTGCTCCTCGATGGCGCACCACAGCGCGAAGTCCTGCAGAGGCTGTCCTTCGCGTGCGACGAAGGCGTCGAGCTGCGCCTGTCGTCCCGGCGAGCGCGGCACGGCGCGGATGATCTCGAGGGCAGCGCGCTTCGCAGCCCACACCGCGTCGCGGTCGATGCGGGCGGCGGCATCCGTGTTCATGGCTGAGACCGGGACGCGGGCGGCGTCGACGACGGAGCGGTCTTCCGGCGCGAGGTAGGCGGTCTCCTCGATGTCCTCCGGGCGCACGTAGAGAGGGGCGAGGAACCGGCGGGTGGCCGGGAGGTACGGCGAGGGCTCGATCGGCGAGGTCACCTCGGCGGCGTGGATCGGGTTGACGAGGAGGAAGTCGGCGCCGTGCGCGCCGGCGACGGCGGCGAGGTCGCCGAGATCGGCGAAGTCCCCCATGCCCCACGAGCGGGCCGAGCGCACGGAGTACAGCTGTGCCATGAGGCCCCACCCGCGGCGACGACCGGGACGAGTGGGCGGGTCGGGCAGACGGTCGGGTGTGACGACGAGGGTGCATGTGGCGGCCCGGTCGGGCTCGCCGCCGCCGTGAGGGAGCTGCTCTGCGCGCACGGTGTGCCACCCGAGCGGCACGTCGTCAGGCACGGGCACTTCGACCCGCCAGCGCAGCACGCCGTCGACGAGTCGCGCGGCGGGGCGCTGCTCAGGGATCGGAATGTCCCGTTGCGTGCCGTCCTCGAGCGTGACGGTGAGCGAGACGTCGTGGGCGTCGGCCACGTGCACGATCAGTGGGCGGGCACCAGGACGCGTCACGAGCGACGGGGGCAGCAGGTCGCGCCACGGACCTTCGTCGACCTCCAGCAGCGCCGCGGCCAGGGCCGCGTCGTCGCTCGTGTTCACGCCCATCGCCGTCAGGATCGCGTGGAGGGTGGCCGCAGGGACCGACACGTGCTCGCCGAAGAACGACCAGTACTCCGTGGCGATGCCGTGCGCTTCGGCGAGCGCGACGAGCGTCGGGCTGGGGGCCTCGGCGCGAGCGGGCGTGTCGGGTGGCTGGGACAGTCCGGTCATGTCGCTCCCGTCACTCCGTTCTGCGCGGCGGGGCGCGGTGGAGTGCCCCCCAGTGTAGGTCGCTGGTGCCGGAGGCGGGGCCGGCGTCGCGGCCGTGTCAGTCGGCGCCGGAGCCGCCTGCCGAGCGAGCCGCCCACCATTCGCGCAGGCGCTGCTCGGCGGCATCCGGTCCGATGAGCCCTTCGTCGAGACGGATGTCGAGTAGGAAGCGGTACGCCTCGCCGACGTCGCGCCCCGGCGGGATGCCGAGCACCTCCTGGATGCGGTTGCCGTCGAGTTCGGGCCGCATCGCGTCGAGCTCCTCCTGCGCGGCGAGCTCGGCGATGCGGCGCTCGATGTCGTCGTAGGCGGAGCGGAGGGTGGCGGCCTTTCTCCTGTTGCGGGTCGTCACGTCGGCGCGGGTGAGGATGTGCAGGCGCTCCAGCTCATCGCCGGCATCGCGCACATATCGCCGCACGGCGGAGTCGGTCCAGGCGCCCTCGGCGTAACCGAAGAAGCGCAGGTGCTGCTCGATGAGCTGCGTGACGGAGCCGATGGTCGCCGAGTCGAACCGCAGGGCGTTGAGACGCTTGCGGGCGAGCCGCGCGCCCTTCACGTCGTGGTGGTGGAAGCTCACGCCGCCGCCGGGCTCCAGCTTGCGGGTGGCGGGCTTGCCGATGTCGTGCAGCAGGGCGGCCAGGCGCAGCGGCACGTCGGGCGCCGAATCCGGATGCCGCGTCCGCTCGAGCTCGATCGCCTGCCGCAGCACGGTGAGCGAGTGCTCGTAGACGTCCTTGTGGTGGTGGTGCTCGTCGACCTCGAGCCGCAGCGCGGGGATCTCGGGGAGGAACTCGCCGGCGAGGCCCGTCTCGACGAGGAGGCGGATGCCGCGCACCGGGTCGTCGGTCTGCAGGAGCTTGACCAGCTCGCCCTGGATCCGCTCGGCGCTCACGATACGCAGCGTCTCGCGCAGCTCCGTCATGGCGGCGACCGTCTCCGGTGCGACGCGGAAGCCCAGCTGCGACGAGAAGCGGGCGGCACGCAGCATCCGGAGCGGGTCGTCGCCGAAGCTCACGTGCGCGTCGATCGGCGTGCGAAGCACCTCAGCGAGGAGATCCTCGACACCGCCCGTGGGGTCCACGAGGGTCGGACCGGGAACGCGCAGCGCCATGGCGTTGACGGTGAAGTCGCGGCGGGTGAGGTCCTGCTCGAGGGTGTCGCCGAACTCGACGGTGGGCTTGCGGGTGACGCCGTCGTAGCTGTCGGCCCGGTAGGTCGTGATCTCGACCTGCTCGCCCTGGACCTTCGCCCCGATCGTGCCGAACTCGCGGCCGACGTCCCATGTGGCGGTCGAGATAGGCTTCACGATGCGCAGGATGTCGTCGGGACGCGCGTCGGTCGTGTAATCGAGGTCGTTGGTGGCGCGACCCAGCAGCGCATCGCGCACGGGACCGCCGACGAGAGCGAGCTCGAATCCCGCGTCGGCGAAGGCGTCGGCAAGGGTCGCGGTCACCGGAGAGGCGGCGAGCGCGCCGATTCGAGCGAGGCCCTCGGCCATGTTGAGCATGCTCCGAGCCTACCGGCGACCTCCCCGGCCACTGCCGCCGGCGGCACCCCGCGCGGGCGCGATGGGGGTCATTCGAAGCCGAGGAAGCCGGTGAACACGAGCTCCCGCACGCGCGGAAGCAGGTCGACGCGCAGGGCTTCGGCATCCGCGTCGAGCAGGTCGGCGATCGCCGCGATCAGGGAACGGACGGGCAGGTCGCCGTCGCAGGCTCCGACGAGTGCCGCCAGCGCCGGGTCGACGTCGATCACGCGCCCGAACCCGCCGCCCTGACGCAGCTCGATGACGCGCGGGCTCTCGCTGCCGGGCATGTGATGGCGGGCTTCCGTGACGTCTCCGGAGACGACGAGGGCGGATGCCGCGAGCGCGTCGTCGTCGAGGGTCGCCAGCCGGTCCCAGGCGGCGAGGGCGTCGTGCAGGTGCGGGCCGAGTGCTCCGGCGATCGGCTGCGTCACGCGTTCGAAGCGCCGCAGCGCGGGCTCGCCCGACGCAGGACGACGCAGCAGCAGGTAGCCGAAGCCGATGCCGGTGACGCCGCGGTGGGAGAAGTCCTCGAGCCACGCCTGCACGAGTCGCGCGTAGTCGGGGGTGCCGGCAGTCGTGCCGCCGTCGCGCACCCACAGCTCGGCGTACGCAAGCGGGTCGAGCAGCTCGCGCTCGACGACCCATGCCTCCAGCGGCACGGGTGAGGCGTCGACCCAGCCGCGCACGCGCTCCAGGCCGTCCTCCGCTTCGCGGTACTCCCAGTTGCCGAGCAGCTGCGCGACGCCGCCGGGTGCGAGCACGCGACCGACGTTCGACACGAACTCGGCGACGAGCTCGTCGCCGGCATACCCGGCGTCGCGGTACTCGTACTCGGGAACTCCCTCGACGCGCGGAGTGATGACGAACGGCGGGTTCGACACCACACGGTCGAAGAGCTCCGGCTCCGCACCGCCCGTCACCGGCTCGAACATGCTCCCGAGTCGCGTCTCGATGCCGTCGACGTCGTTGAGCAGCGCATTGAGGCGCGTGAAGGCGAGCGCACGGGCCGAGACGTCGGTGGCGACGACCCGGCCGGCATAGTGCCGTGCGCGGAGCGCCTGGATGCCGCACCCTGTGCCCAGGTCGAGCACCCGCTCCGCACGCGAGGGGAGGTGGAGGGACGCGAGAGTGAGAGAGGCCCCGCCGACACCGAGAACATGATCGGTCGGGAGAGCGCTGCCGTGCCGCTGCGCGACGAGAGCCGCCTCATCGAGGTCGCTCGCGATCCACCAGCCGCCGTCGCCCGACTCGTCGTCGAAGTCCTGCGGCCGCACAAGCACGAGCGGAACGACCTCGCCGTCGGCGACGGTCGCGATGCGCAGCGCCGCCAGTCCCTCGGCGCGGCACGTCGGCAGCGCCGTGTCGACGGCATCCACGTCGACCGGAACACCCAGGAACAGCAGGCGTGCCAGCACGGCGATCGGGTCGGTGCGGATGCCGAGGGCCGTCACGGCGGGGGTGGTCAGTCCGTGCCCGACCGCCTCGTCGGCGAGCGGCCCCCACGCGGAGCGCACCGCCTCAGCCGTGAAGCCGGCGGCCGAGAGGTCGGAGCGCAGCGCGGCGCACAGGGCGGGATCGGGATGCGGATCGGTCACCCGACCATTCAACCCCGCCGCGGATCGCACCGCCCCTCTGAGGTTTCTCAAGGGAGCGGATCAATAGAATGCCTCCAGGTGCGGTCATGGATCGCACACCTGCAGCCATGACCTCCACACCTCACGCCGCCGCGGCGCGCGCCCCTCGCACTATGGGCACGCGCGTCCGCGCTGTGCTCGCGCTGTCGGCCGCGCTCGCCATCATCGCCCCGCTTTCAGCTTCGGCGGCGGCGCCCGCCGTGGTGCCGGCCACGGCGGGCGCACCCGCCGTCACCGCTCTCGACGGTCCGCCCGCGGCGGCGCCCCTCGAGTTCCGTCTCGCAGCCGACGACGACGGCGTCGTCACCGACGACGGTGCCCTCGCCGTGTCACTCTCGGTCGACAACCCGACCCTGTCGACGGTGCGCGGCGGCCGCGTCACCATCGCGGTCGGCCGCGAGCCCCTGGCATCCCGCTCGCAGGTGTCGGCCTGGCTCGACGGTGACTCCCGGACCGCGGTGCGCCGCGTCGGCACCGCCATGGTCGACAGCATCGCGGCCCGCGGCCGAAGCATCCAGACGACGGTGCTCGAGCTCGGTGAGGACCTCGAGCCCGGCGTCTACGCCATGCGCGGCGTCTACGACTCGGCGCAGGGGCCGCTCGAGTCGCGGGGTGTGTTCACGATCTCGGACGACGCGGGCGCCGGCCAGGTCGCGGTCGTCGTGCCGATCACCGCCGGCCCGCGGAGTGAGGGTCTCCTGAGCGCGGAGGAGCTCGAACAGCTCACCTCGGCGGGCGGCGCCCTGCGCTCGCAGCTCAACGCGGTCTTCGGCACCAATGCGATCCTCGCCGTCGACCCGGCGATCGCGGCATCCATACGCGTGCTGGGCACGAATGCACCGGAGTCGGCGACGCGCTGGCTCGACGACCTGATGGCCCTGCCCCACACGCGCTTCGCGCTGCAGTTCGGCGATGCCGACATCGCGGTGCAGTACGCGGCCGGCCTCGATGAGCCGCTGACGGTCGAAGACCTCACGCCGGCGCTCGACCCCGAGGGGTTCAGCGCCCCCGCCGTGGAGCCCTCGCCGACGCCGACCGCAGACGAGAGCGGCCAGCCGACGCTGCCCGATGTGCAGACGCTCACTGACATCGGACGCGCCCGCAGCGATGTCTTCTGGCCGGCGGGCGGCACTGCCGGCGCTGAACTCGTGACACGGCTCGGCGAGGCGGGCACGAGCCCGGCCGGCTCGCTCACGCTCGTGCCCTCCGACACGGTGCGCGGCGAGACGGGCGCGCGAGCGACCGCCGGCGATGCCGACCTCCTCGTCTACGACGCCGATGTGTCGCGTGCTCTCCACGCGGCGAGCACGTCCGACATGATCGTCGATCGCGACGCCGCCCTGGCCGCCGCCACCGCCTACGCCGCCTTCGCCGATCCCGAGGCCCCGCTGCTGGTGACGATCGACCGTGCCGACGCCCGCTCCGCCGCCGCCTTGCGCTCCGCTGTCCGCGTGGCGTCGGGTATCGACGGTCGTCAGGCCGTCGGGCTCGACAGTCTCACGCTCGCTCCCGCGACGGAGGTCCGGGTCGATGACGTCGAGCCCGACACCGGCCGCGCATCGACGCTTGAGCGCTTCCTCAAGGGAGAAGCCGACCTCCGTCAGTTCGCATCGATCCTCGAAGACCCGCAGGTGCTCCTCGCCCCCGAGCGCGCCGACATCCTTCAGCTCCTCGGCAACGCATGGATCGATGAGCGCCCCGCATGGCGGGATGCCGTCGCCACTCACCGCGCGGAGACCGCCACGACGCTCGCGTCGGTCAGCATCATCCCGTCGCCCGACATCAACCTGCTGGGCTCCAGCGCTCCGCTCACGTTCTCCGTGCGAAACGACCTCCCGTGGCCGGCCGAGCTCGTGCTCGACACGGAGCCGAACGACCTGCGCGTCGTCGTGCAGCAGTCGACCGAGGTCGCCGCCGGCGCCAGCCAGACGACCCGCGTCGACGTGCCCGTCGAGGCGCGCGTCGGCAGCGGCGAATCGAGCCTGACCCTGCAGCTGCGCAGCCGCACGATGATCCCGATCGGCGACCCCGTCGACGTCACGATCTCGGTCCAGGCCGAATGGGAGGGCGTCGGCATCATCGTGATGTCGGCGATCGTGTCGATCCTCGTCCTGCTCGGCGTCGTCCGTACCGTGCTGCGGCTCCGCAAGCGCCGCGGGGCACGCCAGCTGGCGGCCATCGACTCCCGGGAGAAGACGGATGCATAGCCTCGGCCGCTCCAGCGCGCTCATCGGCGCCGGCACACTCGTCTCGCGCATCACGGGCCTCGTCCGCAACTTCGTGCTCGCCGCCGCGATCGGCGTCACGCACTCGACGGCGGCAGACGCGTTCGGCATCGCCAACCAGTTCCCCAACACGCTGTTCACCCTCATCTCGTCGGGGCTCCTGGCGGGGATCATCGTGCCGCAGATCGTGTCGGCGATGCGCACTCACAGCGACGGCGGCAGCGCCTTCGTCTCGAAGCTCCTCACGCTCGGCACCGTCGTGCTCGCAGCCGTGACAGGCGTCGCGATGATCGCCGCACCGCTGCTCGTCTCGATCTACGGCGGCGGGCTGAAGCCTCACGGACAGGCGCTCGCCCTCGCCCTGGCGTACTGGTGTCTTCCGCAGCTGTTCTTCTACGGTCTGCACGCGCTCGTCGGCGAGGCCCTCAACGCCCGGCGCGTCTTCGGCCCGTTCGCGTGGTCGCCGATCGTCAACAACATCGTCTCGATCATCGGCTTCGGGGCCTTCATCTGGCTCTTCGGGCTCCAGAGCGACGCCGCTGTCTGGACCCCGCAGATGATCTCCCTCATGGGGGCCACCGCCACGTTCGGCGTGGTGCTGCAGGCCGTCGTGCTGCTCTTCTTCTGGCGCCGCGCGGGGCTACACGTGCGCCCCGACTTCCATTGGCGCGGCATAGGCCTCCGCCACATCGCGCGTCTGGCCGGCTGGACGTTCCTCATGGTGGTGGTCAGCCAGATCGCGGGCGCCGTGCAGGCCAATCTCGTGAGCTCCGCCTCGGGCGATGCCGCTGCGAACGCCTCGCTGCAGTACGCGTGGCTCGTGTTCATGCTGCCGTTCTCCGTCGTCGTGCTCTCGATCGGCACCCCCTACTACACACGGCTCAGCGAGCACGTCGCCGAGGGAAGGACGGATGCCGCCACAGGCGACCTCGCCGCCCTCACCCGCACGGTCGGCGTCTTCATGGTCGGCATCCTTGCGGCGATGGGCGCGGCGATCCTGCCCCTCATGCGCGTCTTCACACGCGACGTCGAGGGCGCCGTCGCGCTCAGCTGGGTGCTCGCCGCGTATCTGGTCGCGCTTCTTCCGCTCTCGTTCCAGTTCGGCATCCAGCGCACGTTCTACGCACTTCGCGACACCCGCACACCGTTCCTGTACACGCTCGTGCAGGCAGTTCTCGTGATCGCGTCCGCGATCGTGGCGAGCCTGACGCTGCCGCTGGAGCAACTGGCGTTCGGCATCGCGCTCGGCCAGTCGATCGCCAACATCGTGCAGTTCGCTCTCGCCATCGTGCTGCTGCGACGCAAGATCGGCCCCCTCGGCCTCGGCGGAGCAGCGCGATCGGTCCTCCGGTTCATCGTCGCTGCGATCCCCGCCGGACTCCTCGGGTGGGGACTGTTCGAGCTCGTGGGCGGCGTCGACGGGTGGATGCTCGCCGACAGGCTCCTCGGGCTGCTGGGCGCGGGTCTGATCGGCCTCGCGACGCTCGTCGCATACGTCGCGTTCCTGGCTCTGCTGCGTGCCCCCGAGCTCAAGATCGCCGTCGACGCGGTGCGCCGCTTCCTCCCCGGACGCTGATCTCCGCGACGCCTGACGACGCACCGAGACTCCCACCGTTCGTGGAATTCCCCGCGGCTACCATGGGTTGAACGTGCTGGGGCCACTCGCCCCGCAGACGAAAGGGCAGAACGTGCGGCAGGTCATCATCATCGGATCGGGTCCGGCAGGCTTCACGGCGGCGATCTACGCAGCGCGCGCGAACCTGTCGCCCCTCCTCATCGCCAGCTCGGTCGAGGCCGGCGGTGAACTGATGAACACGACGGAGGTCGAGAACTTCCCCGGGTTCCCCGAGGGCATCATGGGCCCCGACCTGATGGCCAAGATGCAGGAGCAGGCCGAGAAGTTCGGCACCGAGGTCGTGTACGACGACGTCGTCGAGGTCGACTTCTCGGGCCGCGTCAAGAAGGTCGTGCTGGGCTCCGGCGCCGTGCACGAAGCGGATGCCGTGGTGTACGCGACCGGCTCTGCTCCCCGCAAGATCGGCATCGAGGGCGAGGCTCGCCTCTCCGGTCATGGCGTCTCCTACTGCGCCACGTGCGACGGCTTCTTCTTCCGTGAGCGCACGATCGCCGTCGTCGGCGGCGGCGACTCGGCCATGGAAGAGGCGACGTTCCTGACCAAGTTCGCATCCAAGGTCTACGTCATCCACCGCCGCGACGAGCTGCGCGCCTCGAAGATCATGCAGGACCGCGCCTTCGCCAACGAGAAGATCGAGTTCATCTTCAACGCCGAGGTCGTCGACATCCTGGGCGACGACGCGGTGACGGCCGTCGTGCTGCGCGACACGGTCGACGGATCCGCGCGCGAGCTTCCGCTTGACGGCGTGTTCGTCGCGATCGGCAACGACCCGCGCACGCACCTCGTGCACGACGTGCTCGAACTCACCGAGCACGGCACCATCTGGGTCGACGGCCGCACCTCGCGCACGTCGGTTCCCGGGGTGTTCGCCGCCGGCGACGTCGTCGACCCCACCTACCGGCAGGCCGTCACGGCTGCGGCCAGCGGAACCGTCGCGGCTCTCGACGTCGAGCACTATCTGGCATCCCTCGCCGACGCGGGCGAGCCCGCGGTCGACGCGGCGCAGATCGACGATCTTCCCGACGCTGACGCCGCCTGAGCCGACGCACGGAACAATTCGCGCCCACCGGGCGTTCTCATCTGTGACAACTTTCCCTAAGGAGAAGACATGACCGCCAAGGCCACGAGCGAGAGCACCTGGCAGCAGGACGTCATCGACGCCGAAGGCCCCGTCCTGGTGGACTTCTGGGCCGCCTGGTGTGGCCCGTGCCGCATGGTCGGACCCATCCTCGACGAGATCGCCGCCGAGAACGGCGAGAAGATCACGGTCGTCAAGCTGAACGTCGACGAGAACCCGAACCTCGCCATGGAGTACCAGATCACCTCCATCCCGGCGATGAAGGTGTTCAACAAGGGTCAGGTCGAGAAGACGATCATCGGTGCGAAGCCGAAGTTCGCCCTCGAGCAGGACCTCGCGGACTACCTCGCGTAAGACATCAGAGAAGGCCCGGTCAGACATGCTTCTGACCGGGCCTTTTCTATGCGGGCATCGGGTCGCTTGCCCGCGCGGTCACGACGCCTGCACGCGCACCGACGCGTCCCACGTGCGGTGCGGCTCACTGCCGAGCAGGCGCCACACGGCCTTCGTCAGTGCGGGGTAGTCGAGTGCGATCTGGCGAAGCACGCGGTAGTTGCGAGCCGCCGTGGGCTTCACGCCGCCGTCGGCCGCGATGTTCTCAGCGCGCAGCGTCAGCACGACGAGCTCGTCGACCGACGGCAGATCCTCCATGAAGTCCCACGGATCCTGCCCATCACGAAGACGCTCCTCGATCAGCACCGAGAGCTCGTCACCGGCTTCAGCGCGGAGCAGCTCGAGGCTGGCGCGGCGCGGCATGTTGGGCTCTTCGGTCACCGGTCAAGCCTACGCCGGGGCGCGGTCATGGGCTCCGTGAGCGCGATCCTCAGAACGCGCCGTACTCGGTCTCGCCGATTTCCGCCAGGATGCGGTTGAGATCCTGGATAGTCGCGAAATCGATGTTGATCTGGCCTTTTTTCGAGGTGAGCGTGATCTTCACCTTGGTGTTGAGTCGGTCTCCGAGCCGCTCGGCGACCTCGTCGAGGTGGGCTCGACGCGCGCCGGCCTTAGGCGCCGTGCGCCGCGCGCCGGCCTCGGGCGCCTTGGCGGCCGCCTCGGCGGCGCGCACCGAGAGGTCTTCGTTCACGATCTTGTCGGCCAGGCGCTGCATCGCCTCGTGGTCTTCGAGCGACAGGATCGCACGTGCGTGACCGGCGCTGAGGACGCCGGCCGCGACCCGCTGCTGCACGGGCACCGGCAGCTTGAGGAGACGGATGGTGTTGCTGATCTGCGGACGCGAGCGCCCGATGCGCGTCGCGAGCTCCTCCTGCGTGATGCCGAAGTCATCGAGCAGCTGCTGGTATGCCGATGCCTCTTCGAGCGGGTTCAGCTGCGATCGGTGGAGGTTCTCGAGCAGCGCGTCGCGGAGCAGGTTCGCGTCTGTCGTGTCGCGGAGGATCGCGGGAATCTTGGTGAGGCCGGCTTCACGGGACGCCCGGGTGCGGCGCTCGCCCATGATCAGCTCGTACTTGCCGTCTTCGTTCGTTCGAACGACGACCGGCTGGAGCACGCCGAACTCGCGGACGCTGTGGACGAGCTCGGCGAGGTCGTCGGGGTCGAAATGCGTGCGCGGCTGACGCGGGTTCGGGACGATCTCGTTGGGGTCGACCTCGATGAGGCGCGTGCCGGGGACAGCGAGCAGCTCGGCCGTCTCGTCGCCGGCCTCACTCGTCTCCGGCTGTGACTTCTCCCTGACCGGCGCTCCGGGGAAGAATACGTCTACCGGCCGGGCCTCCGTCGTCTCCGCCGTGGGGATGAGTGCGCCGATTCCACGACCGAGACCAGTGCGCTTCGCCATCAGGATGCTCCTTCTTCGCCGTGCTCATCACCGTGATGCGGGTGAGAGGTGGAGTTGTTCGTGTCGCCCGCTGCTGACGGAGAGCGCTCGTCCTGCGGACGCGATCGCTGCGCGATCTCGACGGCAGCCTCGCGGTAGGCGATCGCGCCGGCGGAGTTGCCGTCGTACGCGATCACGGTCTGCCCGAAGCTCGGGGCCTCGGACACACGGACCGACCGCGGGATCACCGTGTGCAGCACCTCACGGGGGAAATGGGCGCGCACTTCGTCAGCGACCTGCTGAGCGAGACGCGTGCGACCGTCGTACATCGTCAGCAGGATCGTGGACAGACGCAGGCGCGGATTGAGGTGCTTCTGGATCATCCGCACGCTGCCCAGGAGCTGGCTCAGGCCCTCCAGCGCGTAGTACTCGCACTGGATGGGGATCATGAGTTCGTCGGCAGCCGTGAAGGCGTTGATCGTGAGGAGACCGAGCGACGGCGGGCAGTCGATAAGGACGAAATGCGGAGCTTCGTCGTCCGACTGGAGGTAGTCCTCGAGGGCAGTGCGCAGGCGGTGCTCACGGGCGACCTGCGAGACGAGTTCGATCTCGGCGCCGGCGAGGTGAATCGTGGAGGGGGCACACAGCAGGCGCTCCGACTCCGGGCTCGTCTGGATGATGTCTGCGAGCGGGAACTCGTCGATCAGCACGTCGTAGACGCTCGGAACATCCGCGCTGTGCGGGACACCGAGGGCCGTCGAGGCATTTCCCTGGGGGTCGAGATCGATCACCAGCACGCGCGCACCGAGCGACGCCAGCGCCGAGGCGAGGTTGACGGTCGTCGTCGTCTTGCCGACGCCACCCTTCTGGTTCGACACCGTGAGGACCCGGGTCGGTCCGGTGAATTCGAGCTGCACGCCTTCGAGAAGCTTGCGCCGCGAGGTGAGGTCAGCGAGTTCGCGGGCGATCGGGCTGTCTTCGAAGGAGAAGGGTGCGGAGGAAGTCGCGTTCTCCGTATCCGCCACCTGCTGCTCCTTGTCTGTCGGGGACCATCCCACTGTAGTCGAGGCGGATGACACTCACCCCGGCGATGGTCCGGATTCGGGTGGTTTCAAAGGGCGATGTTTCACGTGAAACAGCGCCGTGCGAGAAGTGGTCTTCTGTGCACGCGTCCCGAAGCGGCCCGAGCCGGGTCGGCTGGTTCGGGTTGAGACCCTGACTCGCGCTCACCGCCGATGTTTCACGTGAAACGGCGTTCCCAGATGGTGGCTCCTGGGGAACCTGTCGGGTCGTCGGCTTGGCGATGGTTCACGTGAAACGGCCCGGCGACTCGACTGGTGCCGATGTTTCACGTGAAACGCGTTCACCGCACGCGAGCACGCACCACACGCGTAGGCTCGTCGATCACGCCTTCGCCGACCGGCTCCACCCGGACATCGGTCAGCCTGTGCTTGCGGATCACCTTCTCCGCCGCTGTGATCTCGTTGGCGGCATTGGCACCCTTCAAGAGGATGAGCTCGCCGCCGTCGCGCACAAGCGGCGCGATGATCGGCACGAGCGTACGGAGAGCGCTGACTGCTCGCGCGGTCACGGCATCCAGCACCGCACCCTCTTTCCAGTCTTCGCCACGAGCACGAACGACCTCGACGTTGTCGAGACCGAGCGCATCGACCTGCTCGTTTAGCCAGGCGACGCGACGCTCCATAGGCTCGATCAGCACCCAGCGAACGTCCGGCCGGGCGATGGCGAGGACGAGTCCGGGGAGGCCCGCGCCCGAACCCACGTCGCCGACACGGGCGCCCGCAGTGAACAGGGGAGCGGCCACGGCGCTGTTGAGGATGTGTCGCGTCCACAGACGCGGCGGTTCGAGCGGACCGATCAGGCCGCGCTCCTCACCATGCTCCGCCAGCGCTGCCGTGAAGGCACGCGCCACATCGATCCGGTCGCCGAAGATGGCGGCTGCTGCTGCCGGCTCCGCTTCGACCTCTAGAGATGTTTCACGTGAAACATCTCCCGACTCCTGCTGATCAGCCACGGCGGATCACGGTGTGGCGCTCGGCGCCCTCACCGTAGGACTCCGACACATAGCCGCGGGCGGCGACCACGTCGTGCACAAGCTTGCGCTCGTAGCTGGACATCGCAGGAAGCGACGCCTGGGAGGCGCCGTCCTCGATGCGTGCGATCGCGCGGTCGACAAGCTTCTCGAGCTGCTGCTGGCGTGCGTCGCGTGAGCCGCCGATGTCCAGGATCAGACGCGAGAAGCGCCCGGTCTTCGTCTGCACCGCGATGCGCGTCAGCTCCTGAAGCGCCTGCACCGTGTCGGGTGAAGAGAGCAGACGCAGCGAGTCAGCGTCTTCGTTCTCCACCGTCACGTATGCACGACCTGCGCGCACGTCGAGCGCCAGGTCGCCGTCGATGTCGGCGATGTCGAGGAGGCCCTCGATGTAGTCGGCGGCGATGTCGCCTTCTTCTTCCAGCTGCGCGACGGAGGCGGTCGTCTCAGGGGAGGTGCTCATGGTGATCCTCGGTGGCTCGGTCAGGACGGATTCTGGGGCTTGTTCTTCTGCGACTGCTTCTTGGCGCGCTGCTTGCGGACCGGCTGCTGACGCTTGGGCGCCTGCTCCTTGGCACGTTGCGCCTCTTCATACAGACGCTGCTGCTCGGCCTGGTACTTCTCGAGCGGTACGACCCTTCCCTGCGCATCGAGAGCCTTGCCCTTGCGTGCCAGGCGCTCCTCGCGTGCCTTGGCCGCCTCGGATCCGGGGGTCGGCAGGTTCCGGATGACGAGGAACTGCTGCACCATCGTCCAGATGTTGCTGGTGAACCAGTAGAGCACGACCCCCAGCGGGAAGAAGACGCCCGAGAAGATGAACGCCAGGGGCAGCACGTAGAGCATGATGCGCTGCATCTGGTAGGCCTGCCCGGTCTTGGCCTCGGGAGACAGGTTCTTGGAGATGATCTGCAGCTGCGTGAAGAACTGCGACGCGATCATGAGGATCACGAGGATGACCAAGATGACGACCGTCGCCGTCTGACCCTGACCGATCGCGTCGACCATGTTGGTGTGCAGGGGAGCGACACCGAACAGCTGCGCGTCGTAGAACTGCCTCGTGAGCTCGGTGCTGAGCAGCCCGACGCCGCCGACACCCCATTCAGCGTGCCGCTTGACGTCGCTCAGCGTGTAGAACATGCCGAGGAGGATCGGCATCTGCACGAGCAGCGGAAGGCAGCTCGACACCGGCGTCGTGCCGTGCTTCTTGTACAGCGCCATCGTCTCGCGGCTCATCGCCTCGCGAGACAGCTGATCCTTCTTGCCGCGGTACTTCTCCTGAACTTTCCGCAGTTCAGGAGCAATTTCCATCATCTTGCGCTGGCTCTTGATCTGCCGCACGAACAGCGGGATGAGCGCGGCGCGCACAACGATCACGAGGCCGATGATCGACAGCACCCACGTGAGGCCGGCGTTCGCCTCCAGGCCGAGCGACGTGAGCAGCCAGTGCCAGAACACGAGGATCGCCTCGACCAGCCACTTGAACGGCCACATGATCGTGCTGAAGAAGTCGAGGCCCGCGGCGGGAGCGTCAGTCGTGGGTGTCGGAACCGCGGGGGTCGGCGTCGCGGCGAAAAGATCCAGCAAGGATCAGTCCTTTCTCGGATGCACGACGAAGCCGTGCGGAGTGAGGCGGTGGTCGAAATCTGCGTGCGGCGGGACGTCGTCGATGCCGCCCGTCGCCCACGGGTGGCATCGGGCGAGCCGGGCGGCCGTGAGCGCAGCGCCCTTGAGAGCGCCATGCTGCTGGACCGCGCCGACGGCATACGCCGAGCACGATGGGTAGTACTTGCAGACGTCGCCGTACAGCTGCGAGATCGTCGCGCGATATGCGTGAAGACCGGTCAGCACCAGGTTGCGCGGGAGCAGTCCGATGAACTGCAGCGGGTCGGATGCCGTGAGCCTGCCGTCACCGAGCGCGTACGACGGCAGTGTCGAGGTGCTCACGCTGCCGCTTTCCTGCTGAGACAGCGGGCGACCTCGTCACGCAGGGCAGGGAACGGCGCCGTCGCCGACGAGGGGAGCGCGCGGATCACCACGTCGGATCCGGGGCGCACGCCGGGAAGGGCTTCCGCGCAGACGGCCTTGAGCCGCCGGCGAACCGTGTTGCGCGTGACAGCGGTGCCGACCTGCTTGCTCACGATGAAGCCAAAGCGCGCAGGACGGTCTTCACCGGATGCCACCACGTACGTGATCGTCAGCGCACCGGCACAACGGGCACCGCCGCGGACGACGGCCTTGTACTCCGCCCCGCGGGTGATTCGATTCCCGCGCGCCAGCACCGGTCGTCGGCTCAGGCCGAGAGCTCGGTGCGGCCCTTGGCGCGGCGAGCCGAGAGGATGGCGCGGCCGGCGCGAGTGCGCATGCGGGCGCGGAAGCCGTGCTTCTTGGCGCGGCGGCGGTTGTTGGGCTGGAACGTGCGCTTGCTCATGAGGATCACTCCGGATCGGCGGTCACCCGAACGCTCTAGACCGGGGACACAGGTACAGGGGACTGCCCAAGGCGGGCATAAGTCAACTGAGTAAGGGTACGTCGAGACACGCCCGAACTCAAACCGGCACCGGCGGAGAGACACATTATCCACGGACTTCACAGGTGCCCTGGCGAGGACACGCGGGCCCGATCTACAGTGGGTTTTGCTCGCCCGCGCCTCGATGACATACCGTGGCACGGTCGAGTTATCCACAGGCAGCGTCCCTCCGCAGTCCGGCCCCACGACGGCCGGCCAGAGGGAACCCGGTGATCGACACCACGCGAAGACCTGCGAGCGACGGCCATACCCCGGCTGTCATCCGATAGACCACAACTGGGGAGCCATGACACAGCACGACATTCCGGACGTCCCCGTCTGGAGCGCAGTGCTCGACGTCCTCGCCATCGACGAGCGCGTCACTCCTCAGATGCAGGGCTTCCTCAACCTCGCCGTGGCGCAGGGCGTGATGGGCGGCACTCTCTACCTCGATGTGCCGAATGACCTCACGGCAGCACAGCTGAACAAGCGACTGCGCACGCCGATCCTCGAAGCACTCGCCCATGTCGACGCTCAGCCGGAGGCCACGACCTTCCGCGTCGTGGTCAATCCCGAGCTCGCCGACGCCCAGCTCACGGCTCCAGTCGCGGTGCAGACGTCGACGTCGACGGCATCCGGGCCATCGCTCCAGCCGGCGGCGAACATCAGCCGCCCCCCGCTCGAGGAGTACACCGAGCCGCCGTCGCGCAGCGACACCCGGCTCAACCCCAAGTACACCTTCGACAACTTCGTCATCGGCCAGTCCAACCGGTTCGCCCACGCGGCCGCCGTCGCCGTCGCCGAGGCACCCGCGAAGGCATACAACCCGCTGTTCATCTACGGCGACTCGGGGCTCGGCAAGACGCACCTCCTCCATGCCATCGGCGACTACGCGCTCAGCCTCTACACCGGCATCCGCGTTCGCTACGTGTCGAGCGAGGAGTTCACGAACGACTTCATCAACTCGATCGCGAACAACCGCGGATCCGCGTTCCAGGCGCGCTACCGCGACGTCGACGTGCTGCTGATCGACGACATCCAGTTCCTTCAGGGTCGCGCCGAGACGCAGGAAGCCTTCTTCCACACGTTCAACACGCTTCACGACCACGACAAGCAGGTCGTGATCACAAGCGACGTGCCGCCTCGCCAGCTCACCGGCTTCGAAGACCGCATGCGCAGCCGCTTCGAGTGGGGCCTCATCACCGACGTTCAGGCGCCCGACCTCGAGACCCGCATCGCCATCCTCCGCAAGAAGGCGCAGTCTGAGCGGCTCCTCGTACCCGACGACGTGCTCGAGTACATCGCGACGAAGGTCTCGTCGAACATCCGTGAGCTCGAAGGCGCCCTCATCCGCGTCTCGGCGTTCGCGAACCTCAACCGCTCGACGCTCGACATCGCGCTCGCCCAGACGGTGCTGCGCGACATCGTCGACCACGACGACGCCAACGTCATCTCTCCCACGGACATCATCACGGCCACCGCGCAGTACTTCCGGCTCACGGTCGACGACCTCTACGGCTCGAGCCGATCCCAGTCGGTCGCCACGGCGCGCCAGATCGCGATGTACCTGTGTCGTGAGCGCACGAACCTGTCGCTGCCGAAGATCGGGCAGCTTTTCGGAAATCGCGATCACACCACCGTGATGTACGCGTACAAGAAGATCAGCGAGCTCATGAAGGAGCGCCGCTCGATCTACAACCAGGTCTCCGAGATCACGACGCAGCTCGGTCGCGTCGGCCGCTGACCGTCCCGCCCGTCCCAGGGCGATATATTCCCGGATCCGCGCTTGACACTCGTCGCGTGGATGCCCAATTATTCGCGTTCTTCACAGTGTGGACAGCCTGTGGATAACTTCGCGGCGCTGTCGATGGATTGTGAGTCTTCTGGGGCATCCTGTGGATGGACCCGTGGAATCGGAGATGCCCGAGATTCCGCGTCCCCTGCGGCATCCGCAGCTCGCTCACAACTTACACATGTGTGGTTTCCGCTCGGCACAAGGGATCGGCCGAGTTATCCACAGTTTCCACAGCGGTTAACACCATGACAGAGATAGATATATGTAAAGGGCGCTCGATCACCTGGGGAAGCGCGACGGGTGAAACGACAGACTCTTCCGGACCATGCCGGTCGTGGCACTAGCATGGGAAGGCCCTACTCGACGTCAAGGGAGCCCCAGTGAAGTTCCACGTCAATCGCGATGTGTTCAGCGAGGCCGTGTCGTTCGTCGTGAAGCTCCTGCCGCAGCGCAATCCCCAGCCGATCCTGGCCGGTGTGCTGATCGAGGCTTCCGACAGCGGACTCTCGCTCGCGGCCTTCGACTACGAAGCCTCCGCCCGCACGACCATCGAAGCCACGGTCGACGAGCCCGGCACGATCCTCGTGCACGGCCGGCTTCTGTCGGAGATCGCCTCGCGCCTTCCGAACGCTCCCATCCAGATCGAGCAGGACGAGGAGAACGGCATCGTCCTCACGTGCGGATCCGCGCGCTTCACGCTCGCGTCGATGCCCGTGCAGGAATACCCGGCCATCCCGGAGGTCTCCGGCGAGGCCGGCCTCGTTCCTGCAGAGGACTTCGCCACCGCGATCTCGCAGGTGGCGTTCGCGGCGTCGCGTGACGATGTCACCCCCGTGCTCACCGGTGTGCAGCTCGAGGTCGCCGGAAACGAGCTCAGCCTCGTCGCGACGGACCGCTACCGGGTCGCCCTCCGCGAGATCCCGTGGGATGCCGGAACGACCACTGCCGGCGACGAGGCGACCACCGCGCTCGTCCCCGCACGCACACTGACCGAGGTCGGCAAGACCTTCGCGCACTCCGGTGACATCCAGGTCGCGTTCTCGGGAACCGGCGATCGCGAGATCATCGCCTTCACCGCCGGCAACAAGACCGTGACGTCGCTGCTCATCAAGGGCAACTTCCCGCCGGTGCGCCGCCTGTTCCCGGAGCAGACCGACCACTATGCGGTGGTCAACACGGCTGAGCTCGCAGAGGCCGTGCGCCGTGTGTCGCTCGTGCTCGACCGCTCCGCTCCGCTGCGCTTCACCTTCACTGCGGAAGGCGTGTCGATGGACGCGTCCGGCACGGAGCAGGCGCGAGCGACCGAAGCCGTCGACGCGACCCTCACGGGCGAGGAGGTCACGCTCGGCCTCAACCCGCAGTACCTGCTCGAAGCGCTCAGCGCCGTGAAGAGCGAGTTCACCCGCATCACCTTCACGTCGAGCGACAACGCGAACAAGCTCAGCCCCGTGCTCATCACGCCGCAGACGTCGGGCACCCCCGAGAGCTTCAAATACCTGCTGCAGCCCAACCTGCTTCTCCGCTGATCGATGGGCCCGTCGGATGCGGCGGGCGCGCAGATCAGGTGCGGAGAGGATGCCGTCGGCGGCGGGAATTAGGGTGTTCTGGTGATCGTGGAGCAGCTCAGTCTCGTCGACTTCCGCAACTATGCGGCCGCCGACGTGACGCTTCACGCCGGCACCAACGTGTTCGTTGGCCGAAACGGACAGGGCAAGACGAATCTCGCCGAGGCGATCGGCTACTTCGCGACGCTCGGCTCGCACCGGGTGTCACAGGATGCGCCGATGGTGCGCGACGGTGCGAACGCCGCGTTCGTGCGCACGCGACTCGCGCACGGCGAGCGTCGTGTCATCCTCGAGGCGCAGCTCAACCGCACCGGATCGAACAGAGCGCGTGTCAACGGCTCCCCGGTCAAGACCGCGGAGCTTCCCCGGTATGCCCAGGTGGTGCTGTTCGCCCCGGAAGACCTGCAGATCGTGCGCGGCGATCCGTCGGCGCGGCGCCGGTTCGCCGATCAGCTGCTCATCCAGCGCGCACCGCGCATGGCCGGCGTGCTGGCCGACTACGACCGCGTGCTCAAGCAGCGCACGGCGCTGCTGAAGTCGGCACGGGCTCGTGGCATCCGGGGCGAAGAGCTCACGACCCTCGATGTGTGGGATGACAAGCTCGTGCAGCTCGGCACCCAGGTGATCCGGGCACGGCTTGCGCTCGCCGCCGACCTCGCGGGCCCACTGGCGTCGGCCTACACCACGATCGCGGGCGCCGACCACCGTCCCGAGCTGGAGTGGGTGCTCACGATCGACGGCGCGACGGCGGACGACGATGACGACCGCGACCCGGTCGCGAGCGGCTCTGCCGATGCCGCGGCGGGCACGACGTCACTCGATGTCCGATCGGCCGATGACGTCGAGTCGGCATTCCGCAGCGTGCTCGCCGCCAAGCGCGCGGCAGAGCTCGAGCGCGGCGTCACTCTCGTGGGCCCGCACCGCGACGATCTGCTGCTGCGGGTGCGCGGTCTTCCCGTCAAGGGATACGCCTCGCACGGAGAATCGTGGTCGGTCGCGCTCTCGCTCCGACTCGCGTCGGCGCAGCTTCTGAGGGAGCAGTCGATGCTGGGAGACCCGGTGCTGATCCTCGACGACGTGTTCGCCGAGCTCGACGCCGACCGTCGAGCCCGGCTCGCGGGAGTCGTCGCCGACTTCGAGCAGGTGATCGTCACGGCCGCCGTCGAGGGAGACGTCCCGGTCGAGCTGCGCAGCCGGACTGTGTATGTCGAGGCCGGCACCATCCGGGAGACCGTCGATGACTGACGACGACCGCAACCCGGCATCCGACGCCGTCGAGACCCCCGAGACCCTCGCGACGTACCTCCGCCTGCGCGGGCTGGACCCGTCGCCACGCGCCCGGCGTCGCCGCCGCCGTCGCGACGACGACGAGAACCAGCCGTTCATGCCCGGCCGTGACCCCAAGGGGATCGGCGACGCCCTCGCCGATCTCACGCGGCAGGCCGGATGGGACTCGCAGCTCGCTCGCGAAGACCTGGTGCTGCAGTGGGAGAAGGTGGCCGGGGAGGAGACCGCGCGTCACGCGTCCCCGGTCGCCCTGGCCGACGGTCTGCTCACGGTTCAGTGCGATTCGACGGCCTGGGCGAAGAACCTGCAGCTCATGCGCGGAGCCATCGTCACCGAGATCGCCCGGCGGTTCCCCGAGGCGAAGGTCGAGAACGTCCGTTTCATCGGTCCGGACGTCCCCTCGTGGAAATGGGGCCCCAGAGCCGTTCCAGGGCGCGGTCCTCGCGATACCTACGGGTGAACCACGTCCTGCGACCTCCGGACGCCTTTTCGCGCGCCACAGGGCCGTTCAGTGGCCTTTTGAGGGTCGCACACAGGTAGGATGGATACAGCCTGGAATCCAACCTGGAGTGTTCGAAAACCTATGACGTCCGAAAGCCCCGACAGCGTTCCCGAGGAACCCCAGTCGCCCCAGTCCGCGAAGGTTCCCAACGAGTACGGGGCAGATGCCATCCAGGTGCTCGAGGGCCTCGAAGCCGTGCGCAAGCGCCCCGGCATGTACATCGGCTCCACGGGTGAGCGCGGTCTGCACCACCTGGTCTACGAGATCGTCGACAACGCAGTCGACGAGGCGCTGGCCGGCTACTGCGACACGATCCACGTCACGATCCTCGACGACGGCGGCATCCGCGTCTTCGACAACGGCCGCGGCATCCCCGTCGATCCGCACGCGTCCGACCCGACCAAGTCGACGGTCGAGGTCGTGCTCACCGTGCTGCACGCCGGCGGAAAGTTCGGCGGTGGCGGATACGCGGTGTCGGGCGGTCTGCACGGCGTGGGCTCGTCGGTCGTGAACGCGCTGTCGACGCGCTTCGAGGTCGAGATCAGTCGCCAGGGACACGTGTGGCGTCAGAGCTTCTCGCACGGCGGCAAGCCCGAGGGTCCGCTCGTCCAGGGCGAGGCCAGCGACGAGACCGGCACGATCGTCACGTTCTGGCCCGACCCCGAGATCTTCGAGACGGTCCATTTCGACTACGACACGCTGCGCACCCGCTTCCAGCAGACGGCGTTCCTCAACAAGGGCCTGCGGATCACGCTGAGCGACGAGCGCCCCGACTCGGCCTACGTCGTCGACGGTGAGGACGGCACGTCGGTCACCAAGCAGCCTCACGACGACTTCCATTACGAGCGCGGTCTGGTCGACTACGTCGAGTACCTCAACAAGGTGCGCAAGGCCGAGGTCGTCAACGACGAGATCATCGAGATCGAGTCGGAAGACACCGTCCGCCACATCTCGCTCGAGCTCGCGATGCAGTGGACCACGAGCTACACGGAGAACGTCTTCACCTTCGCGAACACGATCAACACGCACGAGGGCGGAACACACGAAGAGGGATTCCGCGCCGCGCTGACCACGAAGATCAACAGCTACGCGCGTGACAAGAACCTGCTCAAGGAGAAGGACGACAACCTGACCGGCGATGACATCCGCGAGGGTCTCACCGCCGTCATCTCCGTCAAGCTGTCGGAGCCGCAGTTCGAGGGCCAGACCAAGACGAAGCTCGGCAACACCGAGGCCAAGGCGTTCGTGCAGAAGATCGTGGGCGACCAGCTCACCGACTGGCTCGACCGCAACCCGGCACAGGCCAAGCGCATCATCACGAAGGCGATCGACGCGGCGACTGCGCGCCTGGCCGCTCGCAAGGCGCGTGAGACCGCACGCCGCAAGAGCGTGTTCGAGTCGGCGTCGATGCCCGACAAGCTCAAGGACTGCACGAGCAAAGACCCCTCGATCAGCGAGATCTTCCTCGTCGAGGGCGACTCTGCCGGCGGCTCGGCCGTGCGCGGCCGCGACCCCGAGACCCAGGCGATCCTCTCCCTCCGCGGAAAGGTGCTCAACGTCGAGAAGGCGCGGCTCGACCGCGCGCTCGGCAACAACGAGATCCAGGCGATCATCTCGGCGTTCGGCACGGGCATCGGCGAGGACTTCGACGTCGAGAAGGCGCGCTATCACAAGATCGTGCTGATGGCGGATGCCGACGTCGACGGCCAGCACATCACGACGCTGCTGCTGACGCTGCTGTTCCGCTACATGCGCGGGCTCATCGAGGCCGGCTACGTCTACCTCGCGATGCCGCCGCTGTACCGCCTGAAGTGGTCCAACGCCGAGCACGAGTACGTGTTCAGCGACCGGGAGCGCGACGCGCTGCTGGCGGACGGTCTGGCCAACGGCAAGCGGATGCCGAAGGAGTCCGGCATCCAGCGCTACAAGGGTCTCGGTGAGATGAACCCGAAGGAGCTGTGGGAGACCACGATGGACCACAACACGCGCACGCTGCGTCAGGTGACCATCGACGATGCCGCGGCCGCCGACGAGATCTTCTCGGTGCTCATGGGTGAGGACGTCGACGCGCGTCGTACGTTCATCCAGCGCAACGCCAAGGACGTCCGCTTCCTGGACATCTGACACAGACGCGCGAAGACGAGAGAACAATGACTGACGAAGAACGTCCCGACCCGAACGCCGGACACAACCACGGCAACATCGACCAGGTCGACCTCCAGGTCGAGATGCAGCGGAGCTACCTCGACTACGCGATGAGCGTCATCGTCGGGCGCGCGCTGCCCGACGTGCGCGATGGTCTGAAGCCCGTGCACCGCCGTGTGATCTACGGCATGTACGACGGCGGGTACCGTCCTGACAAGAGCTTCAACAAGTGCGCCCGCGTCGTCGGCGAGGTGATGGGTCAGTACCACCCGCACGGCGACAGCGCGATCTACGACGCTCTCGTGCGTCTCGTGCAGCCGTGGTCGCTGCGCTACCCGCTGGCCGATGGCCAGGGCAACTTCGGGTCACCGGGAAACCAGGGCGCCGCCGCTCCTCGATACACCGAGACCAAGATGGCCCAGCTGGCCATGGAGATGGTCCGGGACATCGACGAGGAGACCGTCGACTTCGAGGCGAACTACGACGGCAAGACGCAGGAGCCGACGGTGCTGCCGTCGCGTTTCCCGAACCTGCTGGTGAACGGCTCGGTCGGCATCGCGGTCGGCATGGCGACCAACATCCCGCCGCACAACCTGCGCGAGGTCGCCGAGGGTGCGCTGTGGGCGCTGGAGAACCCTGAGGCGCCCCGCGAGGAGCTGCTCGAGGCGCTCATGTCGCGCGTCCACGGTCCGGACTTCCCGACCGGCGCGCAGATCCTCGGCACCAAGGGCATCCGCGAGGCGTATCGCACCGGCCGAGGCTCGATCACGATGCGCGCGGTGGTCGAGGTGGAGGAGATCCACGGCCGCACGTGCCTTGTGATCACCGAGCTGCCGTACCAGGTGAACCCCGACAATGTGGCGCTGAAGATCCGCGACCTCGCCCGCGACGGCAAGATCACGGGCATCGCCGACATCCGCGACGAGACCAGCGACCGCACCGGCCAGCGTCTCGTGGTCGTGCTCAAGCGCGACGCGGTCGCGAAGGTCGTGCTGAACAACCTGTACAAGCACACGCAGCTGCAGGAGAACTTCGGCGCGAACATGCTCGCGATCGTCGACGGCGTGCCCCGCACCCTCGCGCTCGACGGCTTCATCACGTACTGGATCGAGCACCAGGTCGAGGTCATCGTCCGCCGCACGGCGTTCCGTCTGCGCAAGGCCGAAGAGCGGATGCACATCCTGCGTGGTTACCTCAAGGCGCTCGACGCGCTCGACGAGGTCATCGCGCTCATCCGCCGCTCGCCCACCGTCGAGGAGGCCCGCCAAGGGCTGAAGGCGCTGCTCGAGATCGACGATGGCCAGGCCGACGCGATCCTGTCGATGCAGCTGCGTCGGCTGGCGGCGCTCGAGCGTCAGAAGATCATCGACGAAGCGGCGGAGCTCGAGCTGCAGATCGCCGACTACAACGACATCCTCTCCAGCCCGCAGCGCCAGCGCGAGATCATCCGCGACGAGCTCACCGGCATCGTGGAGCGCTTCGGCGACGAGCGTCGCACGCACATCCTGCACGGATTCGACGGTGACATGTCGATGGAAGACCTGATCCCCGAGGAGGAGATGGTCATCACCGTCACGCGCGACGGGTACATCAAGCGCACGCGCAGCGACAACTACCGCTCGCAGCACCGCGGTGGCAGGGGCGTCAAGGGCGCGCAGCTGAGGTCGGACGACGTCGTCGAGCACTTCTTCGTCACGACCACGCACCACTGGCTGCTGTTCTTCACGACGAAGGGCCGCGTGTACCGGGCGAAGGCGTACGAGGTGCCGGAAGCCGGCCGGGATGCCAAGGGCCAGCACGTCGCGAACCTGCTCGCGCTGCAGCCGGGTGAGGAGATCGCGCAGATCCTCGACATCCGCGACTACTCGGTCGCCAAGTACCTCGTGCTCGCGACCCGCGACGGCAAGATCAAGAAGACGTCGCTCGCCGACTACGACACCAACCGCCAGGGCGGCATCATCGCGATCCGTCTCCGCGGTCAGGACGAGGAGGACGGCGACGAACTGGTCAGCGCCCTGCTCGTCGATGAGTCCGACGACATCCTGCTGATCTCTCGCCAGGGCATGTCGCTGCGGTTCACCGCCGACGACGAGTCGCTGCGTCCGATGGGCCGTTCCACTGAAGGCGTCAAGGCCATGACGTTCCGTGAGGGCGACAGCCTGCTGTCGGCGGCGGTCGCCGGAACCGACGGATTCGTGTTCGTGGTGACCGAGGGCGGCTATGCCAAGCGGACATCGATCGACCAGTACCGCGTGCAGGGCCGAGGCGGCCTCGGCATCAAGGTCGCGAAGCTGAGCGACGACCGGGGCGACCTCGCGGGCGGTCTGATCGTCAGCGAGGACGACGAGGTCTTGGTGGTTCTTGCCAGCGGCAAGGTGGTACGCTCTGCCGTGGCCGAGGTCCCGGCGAAGGGACGCGACACCATGGGCGTCCGATTCGCCCGCCCCGACGACGACGATCGCATCCTTGCGATTGCGCGCAACGGTGAGCGTGGCTTGGCCGAGACCCCCGCAGACGAAGCCGCCGACGCGGATGCCGAGACCCCGGCATCCGACAGCGCCGCCCCCCAGACCACCGAGGAAACCGAAGCATGAGCACAGTAGCCGACAAGCTGGCGAAGAAGTCGTCCAGCAAGACGAGCGCGAAGCAGGTGCGCCTGCGTCTGGTGTACGTCGACTTCTGGTCGGCGGTGAAGCTGTCGTTCCTGGCGGCGGTCGCACTCGCGATCGTCACGCTGGTGTCGGTCTTCCTCATCTTCCTCGTGCTGCAGTCGACAAGCCTGCTGTCGCAGCTCGACGAGCTGCTGCGTGCGTTCACCGACGGTTCGTTCGTTCTCACGGAGGTCGTCAACCTGCCGCAGGTGATGGCTTTCGCCGCGATCGTGGCGATCCTGAACCTCATCGTGATCACGGTGCTCGGCGCGGTCGTCGCCGGCATCTACAACCTGATGGTGAAGGTGACGGGCGGCCTGCTCGTCGGCTTCACCTCCAACTGACGCCGATTTCGGATTAGCGCGCAGTTCAGGTAAAGTCTTGGAGGTTGACGGCGTCGGCGCCGGTCTCCAGACGGGGCTATAGCTCAGGCGGTTAGAGCGCTTCACTGATAATGAAGAGGTCCCAGGTTCAAGTCCTGGTAGCCCCACCACAACACCTTCCCGCAAGGGGCCTTAGCTCAGTTGGTAGAGCGCCTGCTTTGCAAGCAGGATGTCAGGAGTTCGAATCTCCTAGGCTCCACCACCAGTCAAAACCCCGGATCCGCGTGTTTCCGGGGTTCTTTCGTCCGCTGAGCACGGGTGCTCGCCTTAAGGAGCTTGAGCAGGAGAACCGGGAGCTTCGCCGCGCCAACGAGGTGCTCAAGCGTGCGGCGTCCTTCTTCGGGCGGAGCTCGACCGCCACTACCGGAAGTAGTCGCGTTCATCGACGCGAACAAGGACGACCTGGTCGACGGTCGCCGGCTCGGAGTCGAGCTCATCTGCAGCCCCAGGGCGCCGCCGGCCTTGCCGACATACAGGACCTCGGCGCCGTCGCGCCAGGCTGCCTCGAGGGTTCCGGTGTCCGCCGTCAGCGGTCGGCGCTTGTGCATACCCCCCACGCTCTCGGCGAGGAACGTCGGCCGCGGGGCCGGGGGAGTGGTGACGACGTAGACGCCCGGGTCGACGGACAGGTCGTCCTTCTCGAGCTCACCGAAGGGCTTCCAGCCGACGAATCCGAGTCTCTCGAACCCTGCCCTAGACCACTCGATCTCCATCGCCTCAACGTAGAGCAGTCGCGGCCCTAGCTGTCACCCACACCGCCCGAGACAGCTGCGGACGCTCACGTAAGGAGGCGTGGGAGTGCCATCCCGGCGGAGGAGACCGCTTCGCGGCCGAACCCCCAGACCGCCAGGTACCAGACGCCCGCGATGACAGCTACCGTCGCGATCGCCACGAGCAACACGATGAGCCACCGCGGTAGGCGTTGACGGCTCGAGGTTTCTTCGGAATCAGCCATAAACTGCGATCAACCCTCTCTGATCTCCCCGGCCAAGGTGGCGCTGACCAACATTGCAGGTACCGGTGGACTTCACCATCACCTGCCCCGACGTCAGGTCCGCCACGTGGCCCAGTCCTACGGCGTGACCGAACTCGTGGGTCGCTACGCCCTGCAGGTCATAGCCGGAGGAACACGACGATGCATTGGTGTTCCAGCTGCGACTGGAGTTGTCGAACTTGATGTCGGCCTCGACGAGCTCGCCGCCGAGCGCCCAGTAGGTGCAGGCCCAAGCCAGGTAGCTGCCGTCGATGGGCCCGAACGACACTTCGCTGACGAAAGAGCGTCCGGTGCGCGAGCCTGCTGCGTTGATGCCGGCGTAGACGGTCGTGGTTCCCTCCCGGACGATCGTCAGGGCACTGTTGCGGTTCCCGCAGCTGCCGCTCGTCCCGTTTGCCACGGCGTTCGCGGCCGCGGTGATCCGCGCCGACGCGCCGGAGGGTGCGCCCGCTGAGTTGTAGCTGTATCGGTACTCGTGCGCGGATAAGCGCCACCAGTGGCCGCTCCAGTTGTAGGGCGCGGACGTGCTGCATTTCGACGTCGTCGGTGCGCTCCCGCCGACGATGATCTCCTCTGCGAGTTCAGATTGAAGATCCTCGATCGCATCCGGATCGCCCGAGAAGACGTCCTCGACGGCCAGCGCCAGGTTGCCCGCTTCGTCGCGGTACAGGCTCACGTCGTCCGCTTCTGGCATGCCGTCCTCCGTCAGAGCCCAGGAAGAGATCCCTTCGCCAGGCTCAGGGACGGGAAGCTCCCGGCCGTCGTCGAGGACAACAACTGCGTCGTGGAGATCGCAACCTGTCGCGTCGAGACCGGACAGCGACGCAGCCATCAGCTGATCCCCGCACTCTGGGCTCTCGTCGGCAACGAATGGGGCGACTTGGGTCAGGCCGATGATGAGTAACGCGGTCGAGAATACTCTTGCAAGGTTCATTTGCTCCGTACCCCCAGATGTACTCGCGAGTTTTGCGGATGAGCCTGGCAGAGGGGGAATCCCCACGTCAACAATGAAAATTCAGACCGCCGGTGCGGCCGCTTCACCCGCAGAGGGAGGGGGGTCGAGCCATCCGGTCCGACACTGTACAGGCGCCCGTGATTCATCAAGGTTCGGCCGTCCATGCGAGCGACAGATGCCGGACCGGAAGAGACATCACATGGATACCGTTCGTACGTTCAAGACCCTCGCGAAGCAGCAGCTCAAGGAACAGCGCGCGCGAGGTAGCGAACACCTCTCGCTGCAACAGGTACAGCACGTACTCGCGCAGGAAGCTGGTTTCACAAACTGGAGCTCGCTGCTCTCAGCCGACGACTTCGATCGCCGACTCGCGCTGCTCCTGCGTCAGTGGCCGCAGCTGACCTCAGCCGGTATGGACGGCACCAAGGGCGCCGCCGTCAGCGACCGCGAGTGGCTTGCCCTCACGCCCGAGGAGCGCGCCTCAAAGTACGCAGACGCGCGCGCATCCCTGCGCTCGGAGACCGCCGCGATCCGCTGGGTGCACGACTGGCTCATCGAGAACGTCGCGCCCACGAAGAACCTCAACCAGATGCGCACGAGCTATGGCCTGAAGCACCTTGCCGAGCATCTCCGCGGTGAGTACCTCACCAACGGTGCGTTCATCGCCGGAGCGCTCCTCGCGGGGTTCACCTCCGATGTGACGACGCCCGACCAGCTGGCCCGCAACGTGCACTTCAACATGAGCCAGCGGGATATCCAGCTCGAGGAGCGGCGGCGAGACGCGTTGCGTGACGGGCGGCCGGCGCCGTCCAAGCCCGCGCGCGTGAGTGAAGACGATGCGCCGTTCCATGCCTGGCTCATGCGCCAGGTGCGGCGGGATGACCCGATCGGCGACCTCGCCCGCGACTACGCCGAGGGTGTGCGTCGTGGTGAGCACGACATCCTGCCGGATGCCAGCGCGGCGATCGAGTTCTTCAGCTCGATCATCAGCAATCTGCCCGTCTACGACGTGGCTCTCGCCGCTGTCAGCGAATGGTTCCAAGCCGAACCCGACGCAGCGCCCGTCCGCACCGCTCAGATCCGCTCATCCTCCGCCGACCACTCCGGATGGGGTGCTGGCGCGGGTACGACCGAACGCATCACGTCCGTATGCCCGTGTGGCGAGGGCACGGTCATCGAGGAGCACGAAAACACGCCCGGGTTCAGAGAGCACGATGCGTGGATCGACTGTGACCGCTGCCGCTCCGAGTGGTCGTTGGACAAGAGTCGGGGTGCGTCGGGCTGGGTCCTGCGCCCTACGGTCATCGTTGCGAGGTAGCCGTCCTCGACGGCTGACCCCCGCACCCCGCGGACGCAGATCCCAAAGGGTCCGCCTCAGTGGTGCGGGGGTTCGCCCGCCGGTTAGAGCTCGATGTCGAGGTAGCGGGCGACGACAGCCATCAGCGCGCGGTAGTCGTCGGGGCAGAGCAGGCCGACCATATCGCGGACGTAGCGGCCGTCGATCGAGCGGATCTGCTCGACCAGCAGGCGGGTGGTCTCGCCGAGGACTTCCACCTCGGGGCGCACCACGGACGGCTGGGCGCTTCTCGAGGTGGGGACCACGGTGACCACCGACAGCCCGATGTCGGTGGGTGAGACCACCACGCCGTATCGTTTGCCGCCCTGCTCGTGGCCGCGTGGGTGGTCGAGGTCGATCTGGTAGACGCCGCCGCGGATCACCAGGCGTCAGCTTCGGTGTTCAGGTCCTCGTCGGCCAGGGTCGCGGCCTCGCGGCGCAGCTGGTCCTCCCACTGTTCTTGCTGGACCCGGCGGATGCCCCGACGTAGGACGTCAGTGACGCCGGCTCGGCTGCCCTTCATCAGGTCGACCAAGATGGTGGCGTCCTCGGCGTTCACTCGCATGGTTACGCCGGCGCTCTGGGTCTTGCCCTCGATTACGTCAAGGAGCCGCTGTTCGGGGGTGATGGTAGCCATAGCCCTAGATGTAATACATCTGTATCACGCAGAGGTGGAGATGGATTCGAGTGCTTAACGGGGCCCGACCCGCGGAATCATCGGCTTATAGATCAGGTCGAAGTACAGGTGGCCAACGACACCCGAGATCGCGGGAATCTGCCGAATGCGATCGAGGGCCTGACGGAGCTCAATGTCGTCGGAGCACGTCAGCTCGAACATCACGTCGAACGAGCCGGTGGTCTCGGCGACGTAGGTGACCGCGTCGATGGCGATGAGGGAGCTGACGACGTCTTGAATCGGAGCGCCACCGACTCTCGCCTTTCCCCAGAGCATCGACTCATATCCCAGCAGGCTCGGGCAACGGGGCATCGGTTCTCGCCGGGACGTTAGGGTGACGGGATGGACCTCCGCGTCGCGGCGTACGCCATCGTCACTGATGAGAACGGTCGTGTGCTCCTCGCCCACTGGGCCGAGGGTCAGCGTTCCGCATGGACTCTCCCGGGCGGTGGGCTCGAACCGGGCGAAGACCCCGAAGACGCCGCCCGGCGTGAGGTGCTCGAGGAGACCGGCTACCGCGTCGAGCTCGACGGCATCCTCGGCGTCGACTCGCAGGTGATCCCCGCGGCGCACCGTCTCCACCACAGAGATCAGCCGCTTCACGCTCTGCGCATCGTCTACCGCGCGCACATCGTAAGCGGCGCCCTGCAGAACGAGCTCGACGGCTCAACAGACGAGGCGGGGTGGTTCGCCCTGGATGCCGTGGCTGATCTCCAACGTGTGCGTCTGGTCGACATCGGACTCCGCCTGGCCGGCCTCGTCGACTGACACCGGGCTCTCGTGCCTGAGCTATGCGCCGTCGATCGGCTGCGAGATGTCGGCGACCGTAGCGCCATAGGCCGCGATGAGCGCGTCGGAGTCGACGAACAGGCTGTACCCATGCGCGCCGGCGCCCATGGCGATGCGCTTGCCGACGACCTGCTCGTCGGCGAACACCGGCCAGTCGGTCGTGCTTCCGATCGGCACGATGGTGCCCCGCTCGTAGCCGGTGGCCTCGAACGCGCGCTGCGGATCAGGAAGCTGGAGCTTGTTGACTCCGACCACCGCCCGCAGCTTCGGCCACGAGATCGCGCGGTCGCCGGGGATCAGCGCGAAGAGGTACGTGTCGTCGGAGCGCTTGACGACGAGCGTCTTGACGATGTCGGCTGGCTGCAGGCCGAGCAGGGCCGCGGCCTCGGGGAGGCTCCGTGCTGCAGGACGCTCGCGGATCTCCACATCGAGCGCGCGTTCGGCGGCCGCGGCACGCACGCGCGAGAGACCGTCCTCAGCGCTGGCGCTCACGAGGGGGTCGTCGGCCACGGACAGATCAGGCGTCGGGGGCGCGGAGCGGGTCGTCGGCCACCCACAGCTCGTCATCGGCGCGCAGGGTCTGCCACGCGGCATACGCCACACCGGCCGCCGCGGCGATGCCGAAGATGATGGCCAGCACACCGCCGGCGCCCATCTTCTTCTTGGCGGGCTGCGGTGCAGCGACGATCAGCTTCTTCGTCGCGTCCTTGCCGTACTTCGCCGCCGACTTCTGGAGCTTGGCGACGTCGATCGAGCCGAAGCCGCGGCCGGCCGCGAGGGCGTGGCGCTTCTCATTGGCGGCATCCCAGACCGAGAGGGCAGAGCCGATGACGGATCCGGCGGCGGGTGCGAGGCGCTCGTTGTAGAGCTTCGCCGACGTCTTGACACCCTGCGACACGTAGGGAGCGGCGTACTTGTCGTAGCTGTGCTGCACCGTGGGAACGACATGTTCGCGGCTGTAGTGGCCGAGCTGACGCCCGGCCTCGCGTGCGACCTCACCCGCCTGGCCGAGCAGGACCTGCTGCGACTCCCACAGGGTGTTCGCGTGCTTCTGGAGTTTGCGGAGTTCCTTCTTGCGCTTGCGGCTGAGGCTCACGAGACTCTCCCTCGTCTGGGTGATTTCCTCCCATCTTGCCAGACCGCCACGAGCGCGCCAGGGGTTGACAGGTGGGAGAATGGTGGGCATGCCGATCCACACCGCAGTCGCGACGATCCACACCAACCACGGCGACATCGTCGTCAACCTCTTCGGAGACCACGCCCCCCGCACCGTCAAGAACTTCGTCGGTCTCGCCGACGGTTCGCAGGAGTGGACGCACCCGGCGACGGGAAAGCCCGGCGAGGGCCCCCTCTATACCGACGTCGTCTTCCACCGCATCATCTCGAACTTCATGATTCAGGGCGGCGACCCGCTCGGCCAGGGCGTGGGCGGCCCGGGCTACACGTTCAACGACGAGATCCACCCGGAGCTCACCTTCGGCGCTCCCTACCTGCTCGCCATGGCGAACGCCGGCCTGCGCCGCAACGCCATCACGGGCCAGGTCGAAGGAACCAACGGCTCGCAGTTCTTCATCACGACCGACCCCACGCCGTGGCTCAACGGCAAGCACACGATCTTCGGCGAGGTCGCCGACGACGCATCGCGCTCGGTGGTCGACGCGATCAGCGCCGTGCCGACGGGCCCCGGCGACCGTCCGCTCGAGCCGGTCGTCATCTCGTCGATCGACGTCGTCGCGGCCTGAGGGCCCGGCGACCGACCGGCGAGTGAGGCTCGCGTGACGACTCCCGACTACCGCGCTCATCCCGACAACTACTGCTACCGGCATCCCGATCGGCAGAGCTTCGTGCTGTGCCAGCGATGCACGCGCACGATCTGTGTCGAATGCCAGACGCAGATGCCCGTCGGGGTGATCTGCCCCGAGTGCCTGCGTGAGCAGCAGAAGGCGGCGAACGTCACGCGGATGCCGCGGCGGGCGCGGGCGGCGCGGGTCCTGCGGTCGGGCGACCGTCCGATCGTGACGTACGGGATCGTCGCGGTCACGGTGCTCGCCTACCTCGTGGCGCTGCTTCCGGGCATCGGCGACGTCGTGTTCAGCGCGCTCGCGTTCAACAGCGGATTCCTCGAGCCGGGCCCGTTCTTCCAGCCGTGGCGTGTGCTCACCGTGACTCTCGTGCACGGGAGTCCGTGGCACATCGCGCTCAACATGCTCGCGTTGTGGGCGCTCGGCCGGAGTCTCGAGCCGCTGCTGGGGCGCTGGCGGTTCGCCGCGCTCTATGTGCTGAGCGCGATGGGCGGGTCGGTGCTCGTCGCGCTGCTCGCGCCGTACACCTGGGTGATCGGCGCGTCCGGCGCGGTGTGGGGCCTGCTGGGCGCGATGTTCATCATCGGCCGGCACATCGGAGCGAACGTCACAGCGATCGCCGTGCTGCTGGGCCTGAACCTCGTGATCACGTTCCTGCCCGGGTCGAACATCTCGTGGCAGGGTCACATCGGCGGCGGCCTGGTCGGTCTGCTCGTCGGCTGGATCTATGCGCGCACGCGCGCCACGCGACAGCAGCGCACCCAGAAGCTGCTGCTGACGGCGACCGCGGCGGGCCTCATCGCCCTCCTCGCGGTGTCGGTCGCGCTGTACTCGTAGGGCGCGAGGAGTCCACAGACCGTTCCACACCTGTGAATTACACCGGTGTGATTCATCCCCACCTGGGGACAAACCTGTGGATAACTTTCCGCTCGGAGACCAAAAAGAGACCCCCGCAGAGCCGATGCCCTGCGGGGGTCTCGTCGCCGCTGGTCAGCGCCAGCGGGTGGTCATGAGGAAGCCGACGAACGCGATGCCGAACCCGATCACGAGATTCCAGGCACCGATGCCGGGGATGGGCAGCTGCACGGAGCCGCTCAGGTAGTAGACGATCACCCAGACCAGGCCGATGATCATGAGGCCGAGCATGATCGGCTTGAACCAGACGGGGTTGGGTGCGGGCTCTCCCTCGTGGTGCTCAACGAGGGGTTCGTCGCCGTTGCCTGAACGTGCCATGCGACCGATCCTACCGGCACGGGGCCCGAAGTCCTGTCAGGTCGTGCTCAGCGCTGCTGTGGGAGAATTCCCGGTATGGGGGCAACCGATCCGGCTGGCGCGCCGCGCCGCCGTTCGCACGTGACGTTCGTCGGCGTGCTCGGCGAGCTCCTGATCACGGCCGGCGTCGTAGCGCTGCTCTATGTCGCCTGGCAGATGTGGGTCGGCGACTGGATCATCGGCTCGCAGAAACAGGCCGAAGCACAGGAGATCACGCGCATCTGGGCGCAGGAGTTCGACAACGAGGTCCCGATCCCCACCCCGACGCCCACGCCCGCCGAAGCGGACGAGGTCGTCGTCCCCGTGCTCGACCCGGCGGAGCACGGTGAGACCTTCGGCGTCATGCATGTGCCCCGTTTCGGCGAGAAGTGGAGCTTCGCGATCACGGGTGGGGTGACGCGCCCCGACATCCTCGACCAGGGCGAGATCGGCCACTACCCCGACACAGCGATGCCGGGCGAGGTCGGCAACACGGTCTACGCCGCTCACCGCTGGACATCAGGCGCTCCGTTCGACCCGATCGACCAGCTGGTCGTCGGCGACGCGATCGTCATCGAGACGCGCGACGGCTGGTACACCTACCGGTTCCGCACGCTCCAGTACGTACAGGACACCCAGGTCGACGTGCTCCTTCCCGTGCCGCAGCGCACGGACGTCGAGGCCACGGGCCGCTACCTCACGCTCACGAGCTGCGCGCCGAAGCTCAACATGCTCGAGCGGATCATCGCCTATGCCCTGTTCGACAGCTTCACGCCGCGCGCCGACGGCCCGCCGGCCTCTCTCACCGAAGGAGTGTCCGCCTGATGTACGCCGCACTCTGGCGTGTGCTGCCCGGGCCCGCCTGGCTTCGGGTGCTGATCCTGCTCGCGCTGATCGCCGCCGTCCTGTACGGGCTGTTCTGGCACGTGTTCCCGTGGGCCTCCCAGTTCATCACTCCGCAGGACTCGACCATCGGTGGCTAGCGCGGCGCGCGTTCTCGTCGTGGACAACCACGACAGCTTCGTCCACACCCTGGTCGGCTATCTGGCCGAACTGGGCGCCGAATGCGACATGGTCGAAGCGGACGCCATCACGGCGCCGGATGCCGCGATCAGCGGTTTCGACGGGGTCCTGGTCTCCCCGGGTCCGGGTGCTCCGCGCGACGCCGGTGCGTCGGTCGACATCGTCCGTGCGGCCGCACGCGCCGGCATCCCGCTGCTCGGTGTGTGCCTCGGTCACCAGGCGCTCGCGGAAGCGTTCGGCGCGACGGTCTCGCACGCGCCGGAGCTGCTCCATGGCATCACCTCGGCCGTGCACCACGACGGCAGCGCGCTCTTCGCCGGCCTGTCCGACCCGTTCGAGGCGACGCGCTATCACTCTCTCGCGGTCGAGCGCGACACGCTCCCGGAGGAGCTCGTCGTCACGGCGCACACCGACTCGGGCGTCGTCATGGGCATCGCCCACGTCGAGCTTCCTCTGTGGGGTGTGCAGTTCCATCCGGAAAGCGTGCTGACGGACGGCGGCTATCGCCTGCTCGGCAACTGGCTGGAAAGCGTCGGTCTCGAAGGCGCCGCCGAGCGCGGCTCGACGCTCAGCCCGCACCGCAGCGTGAGCTGATCCCGCGCTACTCGCCTGCGCCCGTGCAGACCACGAGCTCGATCGTCGAGTGGATCGGCACGTCGCCGATGGCCGACTGCGACTTCACGATCGGATTCGCCGGGTCGCCCACGCAGTTGGCGTCTTCGACGACGTCGGCCATCAGCGCGAGATCGTCCGCCTCGAGCGTGCGCTCCGCGGCATCCAGCCGGTAACCGGCCATGTTGACGACGGTGACCTTGCCGCTGGCGATCACGAGGTCGACCGGGGTGCCCACCGCGACCTCGTCGCCTTCCGCGAAGGCGGCGGAGATGACGGTCTCGGCGGCGAGATTGGGGTCGTTGCGGGTCGTGATGCGGCCGAGGCGCAGGCCGGCGCCCTCGAGGGCTTCGGTCGCCTCGGCGCGGGTGAGCGACTCGAGGCGAGGGACGGCAGCCAGCTCCTGCCCGGTCGAGACGTAGACGACGATCTCCTCGCCCGGATTGACGGTGGTGCCCGCCTCGGGGTCGGTGCGGATGACGTTGCCCTCGGCGATCGTCTCGCTGCTCTCGCCGACCTGGCGACCCACGAGCTCGTTCTTCACGAGCTCCTCGTCGGCGCGCTCCCACGACATGTCGACGAGGTTCGGAACCTCTCGGGCCGTCGTGGGGATCTCGCCCGCGGGACGCATCATCATCACCCAGATGAACACCGACACGAGAAGGGCGGCGAGCACCACGACACCCGTCCAGATCCACGCGACCGGCGGTCCGGTCTGCGTGCGACGCATCGTGGTGTCGGTGCTGAGCTGCCGGAGTGATCGGGCCGTCTCGGCCGCCTGACGCGGGTTGGCGCCGTAGAGCTCGCTGTGCAGGGCTCCCACCTGACGCTTGCTCGGAGGCTTGCCGCCGATCGTCGCGTCAAGGCTCTCGCGGAACGACGCGGCGTCGGCGAACCGCTGGAACGGGTCTTTCGCGAGCGCGCGCAGCACGACGGCATCCAGCGATCGCGGCACGCTCCCGATCAGCTCCGAGGGAGGCACCGGCGCCTCGCTCACGTGCTGATAGGCGACCGCGACAGGGGTGTCGCCGCGGAACGGCGGACGGCCGGCGAGCAGCTCGTAGAGCACCACGCCGGCGGAGTAGATGTCGGCGCGCGCGTCGACGGGCTCGCCCTTCGCCTGCTCGGGCGAGAAGTACGAGGCGGTGCCGATGATCGCCGTGGTCTCAGCGACCGTCGACGACGAGTCGGACACAGCACGGGCGATGCCGAAGTCCATGACCTTGACCTGGCCCTGCCCTGTGACCATGACGTTGCCGGGCTTGATGTCGCGGTGGACCACGCCGGCGCGGTGCGAGTACTCGAGGGCCTCCAGGATGCCGTCGACGTAGCGCACCGCCTCGGACACCGAGACGGGGGCCGCCGCGATGATGTCCTTCAGCAGCTTGCCCTGAACGAGTTCCATGACGATGTACGGCAGCGGGTGCTGCGTGCCATCCGGGTCGGTGTCGACGTCTTCTCCGGCGTCGTACACGCGCACGATCGCGGGGTGCGACATGCGCGACGCCGCCTGTGCCTCAAGTCGGAATCGGGTGCGGAAGGCGCTGTCGGCGGCGAGCTCGCGCTTGAGGATCTTGATGGCGACCGCGCGACCAAGAGTGAGGTCGTGACCCCTATAGACGGTGGCCATGCCGCCGCGACCGATGAGCTCATCGACACGGTAACGGCCGGACAGCACGCGCGCCTCTGCTGACACATCACTCCCTGTGGTGGAACCTTGACAGCCTAGCGAGCGACCCTGAACGGATGGTGGAGGCCGTCCGGGATCGCGCGGACGGCCCCCTCACCGCTGATGGCTCATGCCCGCGGGCGGGTCAGGGCTCTGTGTCTTCTTCCTGCTCCGGCTCGGCCGGGGCCACGATCGTGGCCGTTACCTCCGCCGACTCCGACGACGTGCGCTCGCCGTTGCCGTCGGTCGCCGCGCACGTGACGTTGTAGGTGATCGAGAGCACGGTGTCGCCGGTGTCGTCGACGGTGATCTGCGCCGGGCGCTGGTCGAGACTGAAGCGCCCCGTGTTCTCGCCGCCCGAGACGAAGACTCCGCCGGAGTTGATCGTGAAGTTGTACGACTGCACGGTCGGCGTGCCCGAGGGGCAGGTGAAGCTGTCCCACATGACGGCGACGGTCGAGCCGGCCTCGACGGTCGAGCTCGGCGCGTTGTCGACGAGGATGCGAGCGGCCGCCGGAGTGTCGATCGGGGTGACGGCGCCGTAGTGGGTCAGGGTGATCGGCTCGTCGAAGTCGGCGTTGCCCAGCGGGTCCACGCGATACACGACGTCGATGTCATCCTCGGTCGCGGCCGGGTCGCCGGCTGCGCAGCTCACGTCGGTGAAGCCTTCGTCCTCGGCCTTCGCCTTGGCCTCGGCGCAGACCATGCCCACGAGGTCGAGCGAATCGATGTTGGCGCTCGTCGGCTCCGGCTCCGGCGTCGGACTGCTCGGCTCGGAGGGCGGAGTCTCGCGGGGCGTCGAGCTCGTCGTCTCCGCCGGGGTTCCCTCGTCATTGTCGGTGAGCAGTGCGAACAGCGTGCCGCCGAGCACGATGACCAGCAGCGCGATGAGCGCGATGAGGGGCCACGTCCAGGGGCTGCGCTTGCGCTTCTTCTCGACCGGCTCGTCGACCGTCTGGTCGGTGCCTTCCAGGAGGGCGGTCGAGGGGAGCACGCGTGTCGCGTCGTCGCCCGCGAAGCCGCCCGTCAGCAGCTGGGTGACGTCGTCGACCGGGGCGCTGCCCGCGATCGCCGGGACGATCGAGATCGCACCGGCGAGGTCGCCGCGGCGCAGCGCGGTCGCCGCACGCGCGACGGCGGATGCCGTGGCGGGGCGGTCTTCGGGCTTCTTCGCGATCATGCTCATCACGAAGTTCTGCACGGGCTCGGAGATCGTGTTGGGCAGCGGCGGCGGGGCGTCGTTGATCTGCGCCATCGCGATCGCCACCTGCGACTCGCCCGTGAAGGGGCGCTTGCCCGCGAGCGACTCGTACGCGACGATGCCGAGCGAGTAGATGTCGGTCGACGGCGACGCGGCGTGTCCCGACGCCTGCTCGGGCGAGAGGTACTGCACGGTGCCCATCACCTGGCCGGTCGCGGTCAGCGGCACCTGGTCGGCGATGCGCGCGATGCCGAAGTCGGTGATCTTAACGCGGCCGTCGGGGGTGATCAGCAGGTTGCCGGGCTTGATGTCGCGGTGCACGAGTCCGGCGGCGTGTGCGGCCTGCAGGGCGGATGCCGTCTGGGCGACGATGTCGAGCGTCTTGTCGCTCGACAGATGGCCTTCGCGCTCGAGGATCGTCGACAGGGCCTCACCGGGCACGAGCTCCATGACGAGGAAGGCGGAGCCGTTCTCCTCGCCGTAGTCGAAGACGCTCGCGATGCCCTCGTGGTTGACGAGCGCGGCGTGGCGGGCCTCGGCGCGGAAGCGCTCGAGGAATCCCGGGTCGCCCATGTACTCGTCTTTGAGGATCTTGATCGCGACGGTGCGACCGATCACGTGATCGGTCGCCTCCCACACCTCGCCCATACCGCCGATGGCGATCCGGGAATCGAGTTCGTAGCGCCCTCCGAAGCTCACACCCTGCGTCGGTCTCATCTGCTCAGCACCGCCTCAATGACTTTCTTCGCGATGGGGGCCGCGATCCCGTTGCTCGTGCCGTTCTGGCCGAGTCCTCCGCCGTCCTGGACCATGACGGCGACGACGACCTCGGGGTTCTCAGCGGGCGCGAACCCGGTGAACCACAGGGTGTACGGATCGCCGGGGCCATGCTCAGCCGTGCCGGTCTTCCCGGCGACGTCGATGCCGTCTATTCTTGCACCGCTCGCCGCGCCCTCACGGACATTGGCGATCATCATCTGCGTCATGGTCTCGGCCTGATCCGCTGTCAGCGCCTGACTGAATTCGGTGCTCTCGAACCGCTCCTGCACCGAAAGGTCCGAGCCGACCACGGAGTCGACCAGACGGGGGTTCATGACGACGCCGTCGTTGGCGATGCCGGCAGCGATCATCGCGATCTGCAGCGGCGTCGCTCGCACGTCGCTCTGGCCGAAGCCCGTGAGCGCGGTCTGCGCCTCGTCGAGCACCTCGGGGTAGGTCGACGCGGTCGTCTTGAGCGGCAGCTCGAACGAGGTGTTGAAGCCGAACTTCTCGGCCTGCTCCCGGATCGCGTCGTCGCCGAGCTGCACCGCCAGCTGCGCCATCGGGATGTTGCAGCTCAGTCGCAGGGCAGTGGCGAGCGTCGCCTTCTTGCCCTTGCCGCAGGTGCCGTTGTCGAAGTTGGTGATCTGCGTGCTCGTGCCGGGGAGGGTCCACTCGGCCGGATTGTCGAAGGTCGACTCGGGCGTGTACTCGCCCGACGCGAGCGCCGCCGCCGCGACGAGGACCTTGAAGGTCGACCCGGGCGGATCGAGGTCGCCCGCGATCGCACGGTTGTAGAGCGGCTTGGTCGGGTCGGCCACGAGCCGGTCGTACGCGGCCGTGACGGATGCCGCGTCGTGCACCGCGAGGAGGTTGGTGTCGTAGCTCGGGCTCGTGGCCATCGCGAGGATGCGTCCCGTGTCGGGCTCCATGGCGACGACGGCGCCCTTGTAGTCGCTGAGCGCCTCGTAGGCGGCGCGCTGCACGTGGGGGTCGAGCGTCGTGAGCACGTTCGACCCGCGTGCGGGCTTGCCGCTCACGCTGCGCTCGAGGCGGGCGAAGAACTGCGAGCTGCCCGCGCCGGCCAGCGCGGAGTTCATCGCCTGCTCGAGACCGGTCGCCGAGCCGAGCACCGGGTTCATGTACCCGGTCACGGGCGCCCACATCTCGGCATCCGGATAGGTGCGCTGCCAGCTGTAGAGGTCGTCGCTGCGGACCGATGAGGCGATGACCTCGGACCCGGCGAAGATCGATCCGCGCTGCACCTGGTACGAGTCGTACAGGGCGCGCTTGTTGTACGGGTTCGCCTGGAGATCTTCCGCGTTGATCCCCTGGATCCAGCTCGTCGCGCCCAGCAGCGCGAGGAACATCACCAGCATGACGATGCTCAGACGGCGCAGTTCCTTCGTCATCCGATCACCACCCGAGGACGCGAGCGCACGGCATCCGAGATGCGGAGGAGGATCGCCACGATCATCCAGTTCGCCACGAGCGATGATCCGCCCGCAGCCAGGAAGGGCACCGTCAGTCCGGTCAGCGGGATCAGGCGGGTGACCCCGCCGACCATGATGAACACCTGCAGTGCGATCGTGAACGACAGGCCGGTGGCGAGGAGCTTGCCGAAGTCGTCCTGCCCGGCGATGCCGACGCGGATGCCGCGGCTGACGAACACCATGTAGAGGCACAGGATCGCGAAGACGCCGACCAGGCCGAGCTCTTCACCGAGGCTGGGGAAGATGTAGTCGCTGTGGGCGAGGGGCGTGAGGCCGGGGCGCCCCTGCCCGAGGCCCGTGCCGAGCATGCCGCCCTGCGCCAGCCCGAAGATGCCGCTGGCGAGCTGCATGCTCGAGCCGTTGATCGTGTCGGGGTTGAACGCGTCGAGCCAGTTGGTGAAGCGCGCCTTCACGTACGGCAGCACCTGCGAGGCCAGCAGCGCTCCCGACACCGCGAGGGCGACGCCGATCAGCACCCAGCTGGTCTTGCCGGTGGCGACGTAGATCATGGCGATGAACATGCCGAAGATCAGGAGGCCGGTGCCGAGGTCGCGCTGCAGCACGATGATGCCGAGCGACGCGAGCCACACGACGAGCACCGGTCCGAGCTCGCGGGCGCGCGGCCACGTCATGCCGAGGAAGCGCGTTCCCACCGAGGTGAGGGCCTCGCGTGTGCGCACGAGGTAGCCGGCGAAGAAGATCGCGAGGGCGATCTTGGCGAGCTCGCCGGGCTGGAACGAGAAGATGCCGGCGACCGACACCCACACGTCGGCGTTCGCGTCGGTGCCCAGGCCCGGCACGAACGGGAGCAGGAGCAGGACGATGCCGGCGAAGCCGAACACGTATGTATAGCGGAACAGCACGCGGTAGTTGCGCAGCAGGATGACGATCGCGATCGCCGCCGCGATCGCGATGGCCGACCAGACGAGCTGCCGGATCGAGAACGCGTTCCAGCCTTCGAGGCGCTTGCCGAGGTCGATGCGATAGATCATCGCGATGCCGAGGCCCGTCAGCAGCGTGCCGATGGGCACGACGAACGGGTCGGCGGACGGCGCGCGCAGCCGCAGCACGACGTGCAGGGCGAGTGCCAGCACGGCGAGTCCGCCGCAGTAGTAGAGGAAGGTCCACTCGATGTGGCCGAGCACGCCCAGCTGCACGAGCGCGGCGGCGGAGCCGTTGATGAGGAAGGCGAACAGCAGCAGCCACAGCTCGCGATTGCGATGGGTCTGCGGGGTGCGCAGGCGTCGGAGCGCCTTGATGACCTGTGTGTCTGCCTGGATGGGGGCGGAAGTCATTCCTCGACCTCCGGTCTCAGGTTCTCGACGATCGCGAGCGCGTCGGCGAGCGACCGCGCGGAGATCGTCTGTTCGACGGAGATGCGCTGGTAGGCCCGCAGGTCGGCCAGCAGGATGCCGGTGTCTTCGTAGACGGACGACAGAGAGATGGGGCCGAGGTCCTGCTGGACGCCGCGGTAGATCACGACGGAATCATCGTCGGCGGCGATGAAGTAGCGGGTCTGGGTCCACTCGTATGCGGCGAAGAGGCCAGCGGTGAGCGCGGCGAGGATCGCGATGAAGCCGACGATCCACCAGATGCGGCGGCGCCGGGCGCGGCGGCGGTCTTCCTCGATGACCTCTTCGAGGAACTCTGCGTCCGGCTCGAAGTGCGTCGGCTCGTTCGCGGCCTGGCGTCCGGGGTGCAGCCAGCTCGGGCGGCCGGGACGCAAGGCGGGCACCTCGACACCCTGCGGGTTCGACGCCGATCCGACGATCGTGGGGGTGCCGCTGACCACGGGGTGCACGCCGCCGACGTCGACGATCACGATCGTCACGTTGTCGGGGGCGCCGCCGTCGAGCGCCTGCTTCAGCAGCAGGTCGGCGGTGCGGCCCGGGGCCTGGTTCTGCGCGAGCACCTTGCTCGTGTGGGCGTCGTCCACCACGCCCGAGAGGCCGTCGGAGCAGATGAGCCAGCGGTCGCCGGGCTGCGTCTGCATGACGAACGCGTCGATCTCGGGATCCGGGTCCATGTCGCCCAGCACGCGCATGAGCACGGAGCGACGGGGGTGGTACCGCGCCTCTTCGGGCGTGATGCGGCCGGAGTCGACGAGTCGCTGAACGAAGGTGTGGTCGGTCGTGATCTGGGTGAGCGCGCCGTCGCGATACAGGTACACCCGCGAGTCGCCGATGTGGGCGATGACGGCGTGATCGTCGACCATGAGGATCGCGCTGACCGTCGTCCCCATTCCCGCGAGCTCGGGACGCGTGGCGACCGTCTGGATGAGCTCGGATGCCGTGTCGGCGATCGCTTCGCGCAGGGCGCTCTCGGCGGCCGCCGTCGACGGGTACGCGTGGTCGAGGTGCTTCAGCCGGTGGATCGCGAGGCTCGATGCGACATCGCCACCGGCGTGGCCGCCCATGCCGTCGGCCACGGCGAACAGGTTCGAGCCGCAGTAGCCCGAGTCCTGATTGTTCGACCGCACCTTCCCGGTGTGGGAGATGGCGACACTCGAGCCCTCGAAGACCATGGAGATGAGTCCGTCACTTCCGCAGCTCGAACGTCGTCGCGCCCACCTTGATGGGTGCGCCGACGATGACGGGGACGGGGGTGGTGACGCGATCGCCGTCGTGCCAGGTGCCGTTGGTGGAGTCGAGGTCCTGCAGCATCCACTGGTCGCCCCATTGAAGGAGGCGCGCGTGGTGGCTCGAGGTGTAGTCATCGCGGATGACGAGGCCCGACTCGCTAGAGCGGCCGATCGTGATGGGCTCGTTGCCGAGGGGCACCTCGAGGCCTGCCTTCGGGCCGCTTGTGATGACGATGCGGGAGACCGTCGAGGCGGTGGCCTTCTCGGGTCCGCGCGAGACCGGTGAGACGGGCGCGACGGCGGCGGTCGGGGCGCTCGCCGACGATGCCGGGACGACCGGACCGGCGGGAGCCTGCGCGGCGGCGGGCTCCGGAAGCTTGCGCGCCTTCACGCCGAAGAGATCGGCGCGCAGCGAGTACACGACTGCGAAGACGAAGAACCAGAGCAGGACAAGGAAGGCGACCTGCAGCAGCAGGAGAGTCAGGCTCACGAAGCTCCCCCGAAGTCGAACGCCCGTGTCGCGTCGTCGGCGGGCATCGACGGACGCGCGGGGACCGTCTGAGCCACCACGGAGAACACGATATCGGTACGACCGATCGTCACCACTGAATCCGGCGGCAGCGCCGCCTCGGTGACCTTCACTCCGTTGAGCTTCGTTCCGTTGGTGGAGTTCATGTCTCGCACCATCGCGCGGTGGCCGTCCCACAGGATCTCGACGTGACGGCGGCTGGTGCCGGCATCCGCGATGGTGATGTCGGCGTCGGAGCCGCGGCCGATGACCGTGCGCGCCTTGACGAGCGGATGCCGCTTGCCCTCGACCTCGATGACGCCGCGCCACGTGACCTCACCGGCGGCCGTGCGTGAATCGACGCGGAGTGTGCCCGTCGACAGCTGCTCGTCGGCGCCCAGCCGCACAGTGACGGGGCCCGCGAAGCTGTAGCCCTGGGACCGTGCGTGGTCTTCGACCAGACGCAGCAGCTCGTCGTCGAGCGTGGAGCCGAGCGCCCCGAGCCGCTCATGGTCGGACGGCGCGAGCCGCACCTCGAACGTGTTCGGCGCCAGGATGCGGTCGCGGCTGACGACGGCGGCCTTCTTGTCGAGTTCGCTGCGCAGCGCGGAGGCGATCTCCACAGGCTGGACACCGCTGCGGAAGGTCTTCGCGAAGGCGCCATTGACGGCGCGTTCGAGTCCCTTCTCGAAGCTGTCAAGTAGTCCCATGGGGCTCCTCAGGCAGGCGGATCGGTTCTCACATGCTAGTTGCCCTGCCTGTGACCGTCGCTGAGACGCCTCCGAGGATGCCGATTCTGCGCTGTTCGCCGCCCGTGATATCCTCGGGAAGTTGAGTCCGCGGAGACGTGGATTCGCGCGAGTGGCGGAATAGGCAGACGCGCTGGCTTCAGGTGCCAGTGCCCGAAAGGGCGTGGGGGTTCAACTCCCCCCTCGCGCACAGCGAAGAAGACCCCCGACCGGAGATCCGGCGGGGGTCTTCCGCTTTGAGTGGAGACCGCGAGCCTGGCGGGCACCAGCGCCGATGTGGGCGGCGGGTTACCGTTTGCGCAGATATCTCGGACGGCCGATCAGCTGCAGCACCGCGACGACGAGCGCGGAGATCGCGGTCATCACCACCGAGATCGTCGCGACCGACGGAATCGTCCCCTGACCCCAATAGTCGAGCACGA
>Ga0180217_1000418_pt1 | contig 71061 bp, 62 predicted proteins | sample eDN3rd37CBELigOP_FD_128521 | JGI IMG/M metagenome (GOLD analysis project Ga0180217, IMG submission 128521) | Enriched Organic Plus compost microbial communities from Emeryville, California, USA - eDNA 3rd pass 37_C BE-Lig OP (version 2) (version 2) ...
CGTGACAGTGAGCCGCGCGTTACGGTGGACCAAGAGAAGGCCTCCACTTCGGTGACGTTAGACACCACCAATCGTGGAGGCCTTCTCCCTACCCGACTGTCAACAACGTGCTGACCGGGTACACCTAGACCACGAGAAGGGCGCCGCGAAGGGCGGTCAGCGGCACATCACCGGCACGGGCGAGCCGTCGGCCGTCGTCGTGGCCACCTGCGCCGCGTGGTATTCGTCTTCGAACGGATGCTGTGGATACCCGTCACGCGAGTCGTACCGCGCGACCGCGAACCCCGCCTCCAGCATCCGCAGCGCGACGTCCGCACCGTCGACGGTCGTGACGTGACGAAGCAGCCGGCCGTAGCGATCCTCCGAGTTCTGACCCTCGGAGAGCGTCAGCGTCACGACATCGCCGGGCGCGAGGAGCTCCTCCAGCACCGCGGTCGCCTCGTCGTACCCGCACTCGCCCTGCTCGGGCGTGTCGATGCCGACGATCCGCACGCGGCCGGCATCCGTGCGGATGGTGTCGCCGTCGGTCACCGACACGACCGTCGTCGTCTCCGCGTCGGCCGCGAGGTCTGCGGCGGGTCGCCCGGGCGCCTCGAACGGCACGCACGCCGCGAGCGCCGCCAGGACCGCGGCGAGCGCGGCGAGCCCCAGCGGGCGGACGGGGGAACGGGTCACCCGATCAGGATGCCGTGTCGTCGCCCTCGGGGAGCGCACGAACCGCCTTGCGGTCGGCGATGAGCGTGTCGCGAACGCGTCGCCGCAGGACCTTGCCGATGAGCGAGGTGGGAAGCTCCTCCCACACGAGGTAGCTCGTGGGGCGCTTGTACTCGGCCAAGTGCTCGCGGGCGGCGGCGCGGGCGGCATCCTCGTCGAACTCGGCGCCCGGCTCGAGCACGACGACAGCCGTGACGACTTCGGCCCCGCCACCGCGGGGAACGCCCACGACCGCTGCCTGGGCGACGCCGTCGACCGCCGTGACCACGCGCTCGACCTCGCTCGGCGACACGTTGAAGCCGCCGGTGATGATCAGCTCCTTCTTGCGGTCGACGACCGTGACGAAGCCCTCCTCGTCCTGCACCACGAGGTCGCCCGTGCGCAGCCAGCCGCCGTCGAGCAGCGCCGCGGCCGTCTCCTCGGGGCGATTCCAATAGCCCTGGAAGACCTGCGGCCCCTTGATCTGCAGCTCGCCGACCTCGCCCTGGGCGACGAGGCGCTCCGGCTCGTCGGGGTCGACGACGCGGATGTCGGTCGACGGGAACGGGATGCCGATCGTGCCGATCTTGCGGTGGTCGGTGAACGGGTTCGCCAGGGCTACGGGGCTCGTCTCGGTGAGCCCGTAGCCCTCGTTGAGCATGCTGCCGGCGAGGTCCTCCCAGCGCTTGACGACTGCGGGAGTGAGCGTCATCGCACCCGAGATGGCGTACACGACGCCGCTCAGGTCGAGCTTGCCGTCGCGCGCGACGCGAGCCAGCCGGTCGAACATGGGCGGCACGGCGGGCACGAACGACGGCGGGAACTTCCTGGCGGCCTCGATGACGAGCCCGGGGTCGAACGTCGGGAACAGCACGGCCCGCGACGCCGTCTCGACCGAGTAGATCACCGACAGCAGCAGCCCGAACGAGTGGAACATGGGCAGCAGGCCGTAGATGCTGCTCTCGCCGCGCACGAAGTCAGGCATCCACGCGGCGCCCTGCCGGGCGTTCGCCAGCAGGTTGCCGTGCGTGATGATCGCACCCTTCGGCGCGCCCGTCGTGCCCGACGTGTACTGCAGGCACGCGACGTCGGTCACCGCGGGCCTCGGGGTCGCGGCATCCACCGGGCGCGACTTCTCCAACTGCGCGAACGGCACCGTGCCGGGTGCGGGCGCCGTGAGCTTCTCGCGCGACTGGCGGGCCTTCTCGATCGGCAGACGCAGCGCGAGGCGCGTCGCGAGCGGCATCGCTCGGGTGATGTCCACCGACACGATCGTGCGGATGCCGAGGTCGTCGGGCAGCGAGCCGATGAGAGGCGCGATCTTGTCCCATGCGATGACGTGCTGCGCGCCGTGGTCGCGGAACTGGACCACGAGCTCATCGCGCGTGTAGAGCGGGTTGTGCTCCACGACGATCGCGCCCAGGCGCAGCACCGCGTAGAACGCGACGACGTGCTGCGGGGCGTTCGGGAGCACGAGTGCCACGCGGTCGCCGGGGCGGATGCCGAGCACCGACAGCCCCTCGGCGACGCGCGAGACGCGGTCGCCCAGCTGGCGGTACGTGAGGGTGGCGCCGAAGAACGAGACGGCGGGACGGTCGCCGAAGCGGGCGACGCGGTCGTCGAGCAGATCGACGAGCGACCCCGTGGGCGGCTCGATGTCGACGGGAGTGCCCGGTGCGTAGAAGCGGTTCCAGGAGCGGTTCTCGTTCAGGTCCACTCGTTCAAGATTACGTTGCCCTCGCGCCGGTTCCGGCCCCCACTTCGCACGCCCCACGTAGAATCGCTCCGTGATCGCTTCTGTCCCCCGTGTCCGCAAGGAGGTCGGCGGCGTCTTCGACGCCGCCACGAGGTAGCCGCGCGTCCGGGCTCTGGTCCCGGATACGCATCTCGAACTCGACCTCAGTCGAGAACCCAGATCACCGGCCGCATCGGCATGCGCCCATGCCCGCAGACATCACAGGACACACTCATGATCACTCTGGACGACTCTGTCATCCGCTCTTCCTTCGTCAACGCCTCGCGCAAGGAGGTCTCCAGCGCGACCCTCCCCGACGGCCTCGACGCCGTCGACTGGGAGCGCCTGGACTACTTCGGCTGGCGCGACCCTCGGCTCCCGCTGCGCGCGTACGTCGTCATCCCGCTCCTCGACGGCCGGCTTGTCGGCATCGTGCTGCAGCGCGCCGGGACGACGCCCACGTCGCGAGCGCTGTGCTCCTGGTGCCGCGACGTCACTCTCCCCAACGAGGTCGTGCTCTACACCGCCCGGCGCACCGGTCCCTCTGGGCGCAAGGGCGATGCCGTGGGAGTGCTGCTGTGCGAGGACTTCCAGTGCTCCCACAACGTGCGCCGGCTGCCGCCGCTCGCATATCCCGGCTTCGATCGCGAAGCGGCCCGCCAGCGCCGCATCGAGGATCTGAGGCTGCTGTCGGCCACCTTCGCCGAAGAGCTGTAGACCCGGGCTTCTGCGCCGAGAACGCCGCCCGCTGCCGAGAACGCCGGCTGCTGCAACGCAGCAAGCGGCGGTCTCGGCAGCACCGGGCGATCTCGGCGCGGCGCTTCGAGGCGGCGGTGGCGGGCGGGCCCGTCAGTCGAGCGCTGCGCGGGCCTTCTTCGCCGCCGCCTCCGCGTCGCGCGCATGCTCGACGGCCTCGGCGAACCGGGCGGACGCGTCGTCGAGGTCGGCCTGAGCGTCGGCGGCCTCGGCCTCGACCCGCGCCAATTCGGCGCGCATCGCCTCGACACGCTCCGACAGGTGCTCAGCGCGCGCCCGCGCTCGATCGCGACGGGTCTCCGCCTGGGCGCGCTCCCGTTCGGCACGGTCGGAGATGCGCTCGGCCTCGCGAGCCTCCTGCTCCGCCGCGCGCCGCGCCCGCCGCTCGGCGAGCTCGTCGGCGGGAGCCGAAGGCTCGGCCGGCGCCGACGGCACCGAGCCGCTGACGACCCCGGTCAGATCGACGTCGCCGGCTTCACCTGCGTCTATCGGCGCGGTCAGACGCCCGGTGAGGACGGCAGCGGCGACACGCGCGTCGATGAGCGCCGCGTTGAGCGTCTCCTCGACATCCGCCTGCGCCGCTGCGCTCACCGCGACGCCGCGCTTGTCGGCCTCGGCGACCGCCTGCCGTGCGAGTGCCGTCACGAGCTGCCGGCGCTGGCGGCCGAGTCGCGCGAGCTCGGCGGCGTCCAGGCTCTCCTGCGCTTCGCGCAGCGCCGCGCCCAGCTCGAACGCCTCCGTCAGCATGCCCTCGCGGGCAAGCAGGTCGACGGCCCACGCCGAGACCACCGGCTTGCGCACCTTGCGGATGCGGGCCGCGAGCTCACCGTCCGCACCGCGTGCGCGCTCGGTGCGCGCCGCCGTGAACTCCGACGGCGGCAGCGCGTACAGCTCGGCGACGATCTCGTCGAGCGGGTCGGGAGCGTCGGCATCGTCCGCCTGCATGCGTCCATTCTTGCCGCTGCGGCGGCCGACCGATGCGGGTCTGTCCGACATGCGCCGACGCGCTCAGCGCACGTCCGTGAGCGTGCGAGCCATCAGAGCGCCGGCTTCCGCGAGCCAGCGCTCCGGATCCGCGAGAGCGGCGGCGGCCGAGCCCGCCAGGTCGGTCAGCGAGAGCGCCGCGGCAAAGCCCGTGAGGTCGGCGCCCGGGTCGATGCGGCCTGCGACGAGCGCGACAGGCGCCCCGGCATCCGCCGCCTGCGATCCGACGAACGCGGGAGCCTTTCCCGCCGCGGACGAGCCGTCGTAGGCGCCCTCCCCCGTCACGACGAGGTCGGCGCGGGCGATCGCCGCCTCAAGCCCGATGGCCTGCGCGACCGCCTGAGCGCCCGGCCGCAGCTGCGCGCCCCAGGCCGCGAGCGCGAATCCCGCGCCGCCGGCCGCGCCCGCGCCGGCAGCCGACGGGTCGCCGGGGATCAGGGCGGCGAACCGCGCGAGCGCCGCGTCGACGGCGGCGAGCTCCCCCGATGAGATCCCCTTCTGCGGGCCGAAGACGAATGCCGCGCCGTCGGCGCCCAAGAGGGGGCTCGTGACATCCGACAGCACGACAGCGCCCCCGGCAGGCGGCCTCCGCAGCCCGGAGAGATCGACGGATGCCGCATCCGCCAGGCCGCGCGCTCCCGGCCGCACCGGCGCGCCCGTGCCGTCGAGGATGCGTGCGCCGAGCGCCGCCAGCATCCCCGCGCCGGCATCGGTCGAGGCAGACGAGCCGATCCCGAGCAGCAGGCGCTCGACGCCGTGGTCCAGCGCCGCCGCGATCGCCTGCCCGAAGCCGAACGTGTCGGCATCCCACGGGAGGCGATCGTCGCCCAGCAGCTCGATGCCGCTCGTCGACGCCAGCTCGACCACTCCCGTGTCGCCCGCGCCGTCGGCACCGGGGAGCAGCAGCCAGTGGGCAGCCACGTCGCGCCCATGCGGACCGCGCACCGTCACACGCATGCGCACGGCATCGGGCGTGGCGGCCGCGAAGGCCTCGAGGGTCCCCTCGCCGCCGTCGGCCATAGGGCGCAGCACGACATCGGCGCCGGGACGCACCGAACGCCAGCCACGCGCAAACGCCTCGGATGCCGCCGCCGCGCGCAGCGATCCCTTGAAGCTGTCGAAGGCGACGACGCACGGCACGTGATTCAGCGTATCGTCCTCGCGGGTCGCCGCCTCTTCATCTCTGTCAGGGTGGGCGTCGGCCGCGCACGGCATGCATTGACAGCGGTGACGGGCGGGTCCACCATACGGGCAGGCCGCCGGAACGGGCCGGCGGCGGGCTCCGGGCGAGGCTGGGGGGCCGCGCATGGTGATCGAATCGGAGACACACGAGCTGCGGGTGCCGTGGCCCGAGCGTCGGATGCTGCGGTCGTTCGCGTTCGACCCCATGTCGACACGCCTGTCGGGGCGCTTCCTGACGATCGACGTGCCCCTCGAGCCGACGCTCCAGCCCGGCCCGTCGGGACGACTCGTGCAGGTCGTCGACTACGACGCCGCACGGCGCGTCTGGTACACGCCCGTCGACCTCAACGAGCCGTCGATCCTCGTGCAGCACGGGCTCCAGCCGTCGGAAGCCGACCCGCGCACGCACCAGCAGGTGGTCTACGCCGTCGCGATGAGCGTGCTGGAGCGGTTCGAGAAGTTCAGCGGATTCCGGTTCCGCTGGACCGGCGACGACAAGCTGCGGATCGTGCCGCACGCGTTCGACGGCCGCAACGCCTACTTCGACAAGCGACTGAAGGCCGTGCTCTTCGGCTACTACAAGGCTGAGGAGGAGGATCCGGGCGCGAACATCCCCGGTCAGATGATGTTCACGTGCCTGTCGGTCGACGTCGTCGCGCACGAGGTGACGCACGCGATCGTGCAGCGCATCCGAGAGTACTTCTCGGAGCCCACGCACCCCGACGTGCTCGCCTTCCATGAGGCGTTCTCCGACCTCGTGGCCCTGTTCCACCACTTCACGTTCCCCGACGTCGTGGCCGAGGCCGTCGCCAAGACGCGCGGCGACCTCGAAGACGGCTCCGCCCTGCTCGACCTTGCGACGGAGTTCGGCGTGTCGACCGGGCGCGGTGCGGCGCTGCGGTCGGCGATCGGCTCGCCGCGCACGCCCGACGCCTACCTCCGCACGACCGAACCGCATGAGCGCGGCGCGTGCTTCGTCGCCGCCGTCTTCGACGCGTACCTCGACACCTACAAGCGCCGCATCGCCGACCTGCGCCGCCTCGCCAGCAACGGCACGGGCGTGCTCCCCGAGGGCGCACTGCCGCCCGACCTGGTGAAGCGGGTGACGGCCGAGGCGGTCACGCGCGCCGACCGGCTGCTGGGCATCGTGATCCGCGCGCTCCAGTACCTGCCGGTCGTCGACGTCACCTTCGGCGACGTCGTGCGCGCGATCGTCACCGCCGACCGCGCCCTCTACCCCGACGACGCGCTCCACCTGCGGGCGACCCTGGTCGAGGCCTTCCGCCGACGCGGCATCTATCCGCCCGGCGTCTCGTCGCTCGCCGACGACGCGCTCGTGTGGAGCCGCCCGCCGCATCCCATGAGCCTCACGGGGGATGCCGCGAACGTCGACCTCGCTCCGCTCATCGTCGACGCGACCCTGGACCTCGACGTGAAGGGCGCCGCGTCGTTCGACCACGTGCCCCCGGCCAAGACGGCGGGCGCCAAGCGCCGGACACAGCCGGGCGGACGCCCGTACCTCGCGCGGTTCCAGCAGTGGGGCAAGAACCACGCGTATGAACTGGGGCTCGACAAGGCCATGAAGATCGAGCTCGTCAACGCGCGAGTCGTATACCAGCGCGGCGCCGACCAGCAGCCGCGCCCCATCGTGGTCGTGCAGTACGCCCAGCGCCGCGACGACCTGGAAGACCAGCGCCGCACGGCGAGCGGCGAGCAGATCCCGCGCGAGCACCGAGCGGCGATCCGGGCGGGCACGACGGTCATCGCGCGCGTCGACGGGGAGGTGCGCTACCTCGTGACGAAGCCCCTCCCCATCACCGACAGCGAGCTGCTCGCCGAAGAGCCGGCCGACATACGCGACCTCGTGGAGCGCTACAGCCGGGAGGGCTCGGCGCGACTCGCCGCGATCCGCGAGTGGTTCGGCGACGTCGAAGACGCGGATCCGCTCTCGCCCTGGCTCGAGGGCGATGCGGCGCTGCGGCTGAGCTTCGCGCGTCTGCACGCCGAGGCGGAGCAGTGAGGGAGGCGCCGCCATGAGCGCTCCGACCGTCGCCGTCCGCATGTACAACGTGGGGTTCGGCGACTGCTTCCTCGTGAGCGTCACCGACGACGATGCGGCCTGGCGCATGCTCGTGGACTGCGGTGTGCACTCCCACGGCCGGGCGCGGCCGCTGCAGGACGTCGTCGACGCCGTCATCGCCGACCTCGACGAGGCCACGGCGCCGGGCGCGCCGCCGGCCCTCGACGTGATCGTCGCGACGCATCACCACGCCGACCACATCAGCGGCTTCGCCTCACCCAGCTGGGAGCGAGTGGAGGTCGGCGAAGTGTGGGTGCCCTACGTCGAGAACCCCGACGACCCGGATGCCGCGGCGCTGCGGCAGCGTCTCACCCTCGCCGCCGAGCACGTCGCACGCGCGTCTGAGCGGCTCGCGCGCAGCGGCGGCACGTCACGGCAGGGCGTCCAGCTGGAGCTCGCGCGCGTGCTCGCCATGAACTCGTTCACCAACCGGGATGCCGCAGCCCGGCTCCTGTGCCGGGGCAAGAGGTTCCTCAACGAGCCGAAGGTGCGGTTCCTGCCGTACACGAAGCGCCCGAAGAACACGATCGACACCGGCATCCCCGACGTGCGCGTGCACGTGCTGGGTCCGTCCCGCGACCCCGCGCTGCTCAAGCGCATGAACCCGCCCGCGGCATCGCGCTGGCTGGCGCTGGAGGCGGCGCTCGACGCACACCCCGACGACGATGACGACGACTGGCTGCGGCCGCCGCGCCTGTTCGAGGCGCAGTTCGACATCGACCCCGATGACGCGGCCGAACGCATCGACCCCGACCTCTACGCCGCGTGGCGGTCGCTCAAGCTCGACCAGAGCATCACCGACGTCGACGAAGTGCTGGGCGCGGCATCCGTGCTCGAGCGCTCCGTGAACAACACGTCGCTGTTCTTCGTGCTCGACGTCGCGGGCACCCGGCTGGTGTTCGTCGGCGACTCGCAGCAGGGGGCATGGGAGCACGTGCTGCACGACCCCGGCGCGCGGGCGCTTGTGTCGGAGCCCGCGTTCTACAAGATCGGACACCACGGCTCGCACAATGCGACGCCGCGCGAGTTCGCCGAGCAGGTGATCGGCCGGACCGGCACCTACGCGATGCTCCCCTACGGCGAGGTCGAGCGGTGGGGCGACATCCCCAAGCGCGAGCTCATCGAGCGGCTCGAACTCGAAGGCGTGACGATCGTCGACGCCTCCCACCCCGTCGCGCGCGACGACGTCGAGGTGGGACCCGACGGGCTGTGGACCGAGGTGCGATTCTCCACCGAACGGCGCGCGACGGCGAGCTGAACGGCATACGGAAGGGAACGGCCATGCCCAGGAATCTCGTGATCTGCCTCGACGGCACCGGCGCCCAGCCCCGGGCGGTCGGAGACACCAACGTCGTGCGGCTGTACTCGATGCTCGATCTGTCCGACCCCGAGAGGCAGATCGCCTACTACGACCCCGGCGTGGGCACTTTCGCCTCGGCCGGCGCCTGGACCCGTGCGGCGCGCTGGTGGTCGCGCGTTCGCGGTCTCGCCTTCGGCACCGGGCTCAAGGAGAACCTCGGTGAGGCATACACGTGGCTCATGCGGCAATGGCGTCCGGGCGACCAGGTGTACGTGTTCGGATTCAGCCGCGGCGCCTACAACGCGCGGGCACTCGTCGGCATGCAACGGGCGATCGGACTCTTGAGACCCGGATCGGAGAACTTCGTGCCGTACGCCGTGACGGCCTACTCGGGCGGGTTCGACGACATGCACCACATCGCGGAGGTCTTCTCGCAGAAGGTGGATGCCGAGGGCCACACGACGATGCCGATCCGCTACCTCGGCGTGTGGGACACCGTGAAGGCGGCCGGGTTCCTGCGGTCGAGCATCTCGTGGCCGTGGACGCACCGGCTGCCGAACGTGCAGCGCATCCGGCACGCCCTGTCGATCGACGAACGGCGCCGCCCGTTCCGGGAGTACCTCATCACCGACCCCGATGACGGGCAGCGCGAGGAGGTGTGGTTCGCCGGCGTGCACTCCGACGTCGGCGGGACGTTCGCCGACGACGCGAGGCTCTCGACGATCGCGCTCAAATGGGTCGTCGACGGGGCCGTGGCCGAGGGACTCCGGGTGCGACGACGCAAGCACGCCGTCGAGACCACGGTCGACCCGACCTTCGCGACGGGCGTCGCGCACCGCAACAGCGGGTGGTGGGCGCTCCTCGGACGGCGGCGCCGTCCCGTTCCCGAGGGCGCCCGCGTGCACGCGAGCGTCAAGGCGCGCATCGACGCCGCCATCGGCTACGACCCCTTCGGCGACGTGCCGGTGGAGTACGTCGACGCAGGCTGGGCGGGCTGACGGAAGGAACGGCGCCTCGCACGCGGCGACCAGGGGTCCGGCGGACCACACCCGAGCGCCCTCCGCAACCCCCTGGGCTGTGTCGCCGCGCCTTCGGAGGCTGGCGGCATGAGCGATAGAGACGACATCAAGCAGCCCCTCGACCACCTGCTGCCAAAGGAGGAGCGCGATCCGGCGATAGAGGTGGAGGAGCCTCACTACCCGGGAACGGAAGCGGCGAACGGCGAGACCCACGCCTCGCCCGACACGGCGGCCGAGCCCGGCAAGGCCGACCGTCACGGAGTGGCGAAGCTCCCTCCCAGCTCGCGCTGACCACCACGGGGCGTCCGCCCCGCAGTCGCGGCGTCAGGCCAGGCGGTCGTCCCCGGGAGGCGAGACCCGCAGCCAGCGGTGCCCGTAGGCCTCGAGCTCCAGTTCGACGCGACGCGTGCCGCCGACGTCGATCACGTCGCCCTCGTCGAGGTCGAGCAGTCGCGTGCCGTCTGCCTGCGCGCCGATGTCGGCACGCACCCGCACCGGGACGTCGGTGAAGTTGTGGAACAGGAGCATCCGTCCCGTGTCGGCGGAGACCGCATGGGCGAGCACCCCTTCGGCATCGCTGTCGAGGATCTCGAGGCTCCCCCACCCGATCTCGGGCGCCGTGCGGTAGCGCCCGATGAGCCGTTGGATGTACTTCAGGAGCGAGCCGTCGTCGCTGCGCTGCTGCTGCACGTTGACGTGCGCGGGCGCATACCCGTCGCTCGGCAGCGCCGCCACCAGCCGGCTCGGCGCCGCCGTCGAGAACCCTCCGTTCTTGCCGTCGCTCCACTGCATCGGCGTGCGCACGGCGGCGCGGCCCTCGGCATCCGGGTTCTCCCCCATGCCGATCTCCTCGCCGTAGAACAGCACCGGCGTTCCCGGGAGCGAGAACATCAGGCTGTAGACCATGCGCACACGTCGAGGGTCGCCCGCGAGCATCGGCGGAAGCCGGCGGGTGATGCCACGGCCGTACACCTGCTGCGACTCCTTCGGACCGAACGCGTCGAAGACCTCCTGCTTCTCGTCGTCGCTCAGCTTGTCGAGGGTCAGCTCGTCGTGGTTGCGCACGAAGTTCGCCCACGTCGTCTCCGGCGGGATCGCAGGACGCGACCTGAGCGCCGTGATGAGAGGGGCAGGGTCGTTGCGGGCGAGCGACAGGTAGAGAGCCTGCATCGACACGAAATCGAACTGCAGATCGAGCTCGCCTCCGCGCTCGCCTCCGAAGTAGGCCAGCTGCTCCTCGAACGGCAGGTTCACCTCGCCCAGGAGCGCCGCCGATCCCGACCGCCGCTGCAGGAACCGCTTCAGGTCGCGCAGCAGCTCGTGCGGGTCTCCGATGTCGACGCCCGACGGCGGCTCGATGAGAAACGGCACGGCGTCGATGCGGAAGCCGTTCACACCCAGCGCCAGCCAGAATCCGATGACCTTCGCGATCTCGTCGCGCACCCGTGGGTTCCCGATATTGAGGTCAGGCTGGTGTCGGTAGAAGACGTGCTGGAAGTACTGGCCGGACTTCTCGTCGAGCTCCCACACACTCGCCTCCTCCCCGGGGAAGACGGTCGGCTGCTGCTTGGCGGGCGGCTCGTCACGCCACACGTAGAAGTCGCGGAACGGCGACGACGTGCTGCGCCGCGCCGACAAGAACCACGGATGCCGATCGCTCGTGTGGTTGACGACCAGGTCGACGATCACCCGCATCCCCCGGTCGCGCGCCGTGCGCATGACCTCGACGAAATCGCCGTGACTCCCCAGTCGCCGGTCGACGCCGTAGAAGTCGCTGATGTCATAGCCGTCGTCGCGATCAGGCGTCGGATAGAACGGCATGAGCCACAGACACGTCACGCCCAGGTCGGCCAGATAGTCGATGCGGCGGGCGAGCCCCGCGAAGTCGCCGACGCCGTCGCCGTCGGAGTCGAGGTAGGTCTCCACGTCGAGGCAGTAGACGACCGCCGTCTTCCACCACAGATCGCTCGTGTCGGTGATCTTCATGGCATCCTCCTCACAGCCGCGCTCGCAGCGCCGGCAGCAGCTCATCGCGTGCACGGGCCACGAACCGCGCCTGGTCGGCGGTCACCCCGTGCACGTACACCCGCTCGAATCCCAGGCCCGCCAGCTCCGCGATGCGGTCGGCGAGCTCGCCGGCGTCAGCCGACACCAGCACGCCCCGACGCAGGTCGTCGTCGCTCGGCTCGCCTGCGAGCGCGTCGAAGTCCTCGGGCTGCTCGATGTCCCACATCGACACGCGATGGATCCCCACCTGCCGCCACTGCTCCCGCGCCACCGCGAGCGCCTCGGCTTCGGTGTCCTCGAGGGAGACGTGCACCTGCAGCACGCAGGGTCCGCGACCGGCGTTCTCGCGGTAGGCGGCGACGACCTCGGCGAGCACCCCGGGCGGCTGGGCGACCGTGGCCAGCCCGTCGGCCCAGCCCGCGAGCCACGCGGCGGTCTCCGCCGTCACGGCGGCTCCCAGCAGAGGCGGCGGCTCAGCAGGGCGGCTCCACACGCGGGCCCGGTGCACACGGACCTCGTCGTCGCGCGACACCTCGCGCCCCGCGAGCAGGTCGCGGATCGTCTCCACGGATGCCGCGAGCCGCGCGTTGCGCTCGATCTTCGGCGGCCACGGGTCGCCCGTGACGTGCTCGTTGACGGCCTCGCCGCTGCCGAGCGCCGCCCAGAACCGACCAGGAAACATCTCCTCGAGCGTCGCGATCTTCTGCGCCGCGATCGCCGGGTGGTAGCGCTGGCCGGGCGCGGTCACGACCCCGAGCGAGAACGACGTGCGGGCCAGGGCCGCGCCCAGCCAGCTCCACGCGTAGCCGGAGTGCCCCTGCGCGACGCTCCACGGAGCCAGATGGTCGGAGCACATCGCCCCGTCGAAGCCCGCCGCTTCAGCGGCCGCCACCGCCTCGAGCAGAGCGCTCGGCGGGCACTGCTCGTGGGATACGTGATATCCGATGAACATCGCACGAGTGTCGCGGCGCCGCCGGCGCCCGGGCAATGGCCTTGCGATGGGAGAGGAATCTGTTTAGGAGACGGCTGCGCGCCATGCTGCGCCCTCACCGCGAGAGCGGAGGATCTCATCGGCGCGCGCCTCGACCGACTCCCGCGAAGCCACGACGGCGAGGTCGCCGCGCTCGAGGAGTGCGCGCTCGGCCAGGGCGTGGCCCAGCGCAAGGCACCGGACGGGATCCATGCCCCGCGTGTAGGCGCTCAGCCATCCGGCCGCGAACGCGTCGCCCGCGCCCACGGGCTCGACCACGTCGACCTGCGGCGAGGGTACGTGCCAGCGGCGGTCACGCGTGAACATCGTCGCACCGCGTTCAGCATCCTTCACGACCAGAACGGGCACGCGCGGCAGGAGGTCTCGCACGGCGTCGGCCGTCGCCGCGCCCCACACGCTTTCCGCTTCGTCACGACCCACGAAGACGATGTCGGCGTGGCCGGCCGTGCGCAGGAGGGACTCGCTTGCATCTGCTCCCGGCCACAGCGCCGGACGGTGATTGACGTCAAAACTGACTCGACCTGTCACACGCCGTTCCACCACGATCGCGTCGACGAGATCGGCGGGGGCCGCGCCGAGCGCCGGAAGGATGCCAGAGAGGTGCACGACGCGCGCCCCGGACAGAGCGGGCAGCGCACGCCGGTCGAGCAGCGAGGCAGCGGAGCCACGTCGGAAGTATCTGACGTCGGTGCCGGAAAGTCTCGGCATCTTGACGTACAGACCCGTCGGAGCGTCCGCATCCACTCTCACGTGCGAGACGTCCACCCCCGCTCGCCCCACCTGTTCCTTGATGACACGACCGAACGGGTCGTCCCCGACCGCGCTCACCCACGAGACGTCATGCCCGAGCGCGGCGAGAGTCATGGCGACATTCGACTCCGCACCACCGATGCCGAGCTCGAACGGCGTGCCGAGCGACATGGCCTCGTGCACTTCGACGGCTCCCCCGATCAGCACAGCCATCGCCTCACCGACGGTGGCGAACGATACGGCCGTCATGAGGACGTCGCCCCTCGCGTGTCCGCCAGAGCCGCGCGCAACGTTTCGACGAAGCGTTCGGGCACCTGCCGCCCGAACAGTCGCTCGATCCCGGCGTCGACGCTGTCTGCGGAGCCGACGATCCAGCGCGCGACGAGATCGGCGCACCGCGGTGCGGTCAGGCCTCGTTCGTGACGTGCGCGGACGACGGGCACGATCCGAACGCGCAGCTTCTCGGCGACATCGGTTGCTATCTGGGCAAGCGGGTAGTCGACGCCCACGTCGGAAAGGCGCTCACGCAGCCCGCGGAGATAGTCGGTCGTCGCGACCGGTCCGAGGACGGACGCAGCCTCCGACCAGTACGCCTCCACCTGCGCACTGACGCGCGCGTCCGCCATCGCCTGGCTCGTCGTCCTATGACCGAGCGACCGGCCCACGAGGGCGAGCACGAGGTGGGCTCCGTTGAGGAGCCAGAGCTTACGCCTTTCGTGCAGCGACACATCGTCGACGATCTCCGCGCCGGCCGTCTCCCACGCAGGACGACCCGCAGGGAACTCGCCCGCGAGGGTCCACGCGAACGGGCGCTCGGTGATGACGGCGCACGGGTCGTCGAATCCAAGGTCGCGTGCCAGGGATCGCACGTCATCGCGCGGGAGGTGCGGGGTGATCCGGTCCACCGAGGTCGAGACGCAGGTGGCGATACGATCCATCGCCCGGTGGTCTCCAGGGATCACGGCATCCGCGAACGCCGTGAGCCCCTCGCGCAGCGTCGTGCCGTTGGCGGAGATGTTGTCGCAGGGCACGAGGGCGAGTGGACCGGCACCGACCGCCGCCCTTGCAGCGAGGCCTGCGTGGAGGCGACCCCAGAGGGTGCGGACGCGGGAGCCGGGGTGGGTGCGGAGGGCGTCGAGGTCGGCGCGGACGGCAGGATGATCAAGGTCGAGCTCACCTGCGGCATCCAGGTGCCAGCCCTGCTCTGTCACGGTGATGGTCACGAGAGCCGTCGCGGGGTCGGACACCGCAGCCGTGAAAGCGTCGCTGTCCGCACCGTGCACCCCCACGATGCTTCCGACCGGCGCCGCTTCCACCTTGCCGCTGCTCCGGGTGATCAGAGTGAACACACCGTCCTGCGCCGCGAGCTCGGCGTCCGGGCCGGACCGGCCCGCGAACGCGCGAATGCCCCAGTCGGCACGGTCGGCGGCCGCCCAGGTGACCGCGGCCTGATGCGCCTTGTGAAACGCTCCCAGCCCCAGATGGACGATGCGGGGGCGTGGCCGGATCCCCGCGACGAGGCCGCGTCCGATCCGCACGGCATTCATGACGCCAAGCGGGCTGTTCCGCGGGCCACGGCGAGGAACGCGCGTCCTTCCGCGACGAGCGTGTCGATGTCTGCGGCCTCACGTGCTTGAGCGCTGAACAGACCGGCGCCGACGCACGCGGCGTGTGCTCCCTGACGGAGCAGCTGCGCACAGTCCTCGGCACCGAGGCCGCCCGAAACCACATAAGTTATGTGTGGAAGTGGCCCGCGGAGCTCAGAGATGTAGTCGGGTCCACCCGATCGGATCGGGAACACCTTGACGGCCGAAGCGCCCAGGCGGTGCGCCGTCTGGATCTCTGTGGGCGTGAACGCGCCCGGCACATATGCGAGCCCCCGTGCCCGCGCTCTCTCGGCGACGGGTGCGAAGGTGTCGGGTGCGACGACGAAGGTGGCACCGGCGTCGGCCGCGGCGTCGACTTGTGCCGGCTCGAGGACGGTGCCGGCCCCGATCGGCGTTCTGTGGCGAGCGGCAACCGGGACGATGTCTGAGATCACGCGCGCCGCATCGGGCACGCTGAAGGTCACCTCGACCGCGTCGAACCCCGCTCTGATGCCGGCCTCCGCCACCGCCCGCGCCCCGGCGCTCGTGTCGAGACGGATGACGAGGACCACCCCCGCTGCAACGTCGTTCATGCCCATGCCTCTCAGTTGATGTCGTCCGGATGGTGGCTGACCCGCCCGCCGCGCTCCAGCGCGTCGATCGCGCGCATCTGCTCGGTCGAGAGCGCGAAATCGAAGACCTGGAAGTTCTCGCGCACCCGCGCAGGATTGGATGTCTTGGGGAACACGATGTGGCCGCGCTGCAGGTGCCAGCGGATGACGACCTGCGCCGGCGTCTTGCCGTGGGCGTGCCCCGCCTCCACGACCGCTGGCTCTTCCAGGAGCGGGTACGCCCCCTGACCGAGCGGTGCGTACGCCTCGACGGCGATGGCGTGCGACGTGCAGAACGCGGTCACGGACGGCTGCTGGTGAGCAGGATGCAGCTCGATCTGGTTGACGGCGGGAACCACATCACCGTGCGCGAGCAGGCGCTCGAGGTGAGGCACGAGGAAGTTCGACACCCCGATGGAACGCGCGCGTCCCTCCGCAGCGAGCCCCTGCAGGACCTCCCACGTCTCCAGATACAGGTCGCGCTTCGGCATTGGCCAGTGGATGAGGAACAGGTCGACGTACTCGGTGCCGAGGGCGCGGAGACTGTCGTCGAAGGCCTTCGCCGTGGTCTCGCGACCTTGATGGGGGTTCCAGAGCTTGCTCGTGACGAAGAACTCCTCACGGGGGATTCCCGACGCTCGGATCGCGCGTCCCACCTCCGCTTCGTTCTCATAGATCTGCGCCGTATCGAAATGGCGGTAGCCGACGTCGATCGCCTCGCGTACGGCGCGTTCGCAGTAATCAGGCGCGATCTTGAAGACGCCGTATCCCAGCGCCGGGATCGTGTGCCCGTCGTTGAGAGTCCGGTGTGTGTCCAGGGCATTCATGCTGTCCGTTCCTCCAGCAGCGCCGTGATGTCGTTCCATATCGCCGCGGCGATGGGGAGGGCCTGCTCGCGTTCGTCGGCCCATGCACGCTCGAGGTCGCCGGGCGCCATGACCGGACGGAGGGGGTCGGCAGGTCTGCTGGCCGTGATGATGCGGACGGCATCCGTCGTGTCGTCCAGGAAATCCTTTGGATCGACGAAGAACGACGGATCCATCGCGATGAGCACCACGCCGTTGCCCCACACGTATCGATCCGTCACCGAGGGGTGTCCGCCCGACAGCCCTCCGCCCAGCAGCTCGATCAGGAGACTGAGGGCGTACCCCTTGTGCTGGCCGAATGGCAGGAGCGCCCCTCCTTCGTAGAAGGCGTTCGGATTCGTGGACTCGCGCCCGTCTCTGTCGATGATCGCGCCCGGCGAGACGTCCGCCCCCGTCGCGCGCGCGACCCGCACCTTCCCCTCAGCGATCGCCGCCGTCGCGAAGTCGACGACGACCGGTGCGCCGTGCGTCGGCACCCCGGCGGCGAACGGGTTCGTCCCGAGCATCCGCTCGACTCCGCCGAACGGCGCGACGCACGGGTCGGCATTGCACCACAGCATGCCTACGAGGCCCGCGTCGGCAAGCTGCTCTACGTACTCACCGATGCGACCGACATGGTTCGCGTTGCGGATCGTGACGACAGCGCAGCCCTGGCTCTGCGCGACCGATTCGGCCTCCTGCACGGCAAGCCGGCAGGCGAGCTGGCCCCAGCAGCGGTTCCCGTCGATCACGCGTACGGCACCGGAGGCGCGGACGACCTCCGGGGATGCGCTGGGCACGGCAAGTCCACGGTCTACGAACGAGGCGTACTCACGGAGGCGGACGATGCCGTGGGAGTCGTGGCCGGCCAGCTGAGCGGACACAAGGGAACCAGCGACGACGGCGGCGGCGTCGGCACCGGTGCCCAGCGCCTGCAGAACGCGCAATGCGAGCTCCCGCGCCTCGGCTGGCGCGACCATCACGATGTCGGACGAAGTCATTTGATCACCACCGGGTTGACCGGCGAGCCCGCTGCACGCCGGATATTCAGAGGGGCCGCGGCGAAGAGGAAATCCCACTGACCGTCCCGCGCACAGTCGGCGGCCAGCTCGGCGAGCCGGCAGGCCTCACAGAAGGCGATGCCGAGATTGCGCATCAGCGCGCTGTGCAGAGGAAGCTGCACGCCGGTCGCCGGGTCGAACGTCGTCTCGTTCCCCATCGTGTCCGTCACGAGGTTCGGGATCTCCGCAGTGCGGAACCACTCGACGAGCTCCCGGGAGAGCGTGAGCCCCGGCTCGCGGAAGTCTGCGTAAAAGTCGGCGGCGTCCATCTCGTACCATCGCTCGAGCCAGCCAGTCCTCACGACCAAGATGTCGCGCGGGCGCAGTTCAACGCCCTGAGCAGCCGCCGCCTCCCGGACGTCTTGGTGGTCGAAGGTCTCTCCCGGATCAAGCCACCGCACGTCCCGGTGCCGCGCCATGTCGATCAGCACGCCGCGGCCCACGACCCCGCGTTCGGCGATCGAGGCGACGCTGGCGTGCCGCAGCCCTCCCACCGTCGACAGGGCATCGCGGTCGTTGTAGATGCGGCCGTCGTACCAGACATGACCGAGCGCGTCGTACTGCGTCGTGCCTTGCAGGTAGCCCGAGATCATGTCATCAGCCCAGTGCATGCCACCGGGCGGCTCCTCCGCGTCGGGGTCCAGCCAGCGCGACTCGTCGACGACCATGTACCGCTCCATGGCACGCCGGCCCGGCCACACCGGATCGCCGTGCGGATGCCCCACAGGACTCTGCAGCGTGAAGACCTTTCCGGATCGGACTGACCGCACTGCGGCAAGAGCCTCCACGGCACCGAGGAAGTTGAGAGCGCCCACTTCGTCATCGGAGCCCCACCTCCCCCAGTTGGTGGGATAGCCGGCGAGAACGTCGCCCAGCGGGGGCACTCGGTCGCCCGTATCGCTCATGATGCCTGCAGCCGCACCACGGGCTGTCCCGCGTCGATCTCGTCTCCCTCTTCGACGAGGATCTCGGCCACGACTCCCGCGACATCCGCGACGACCTCGAAGGTGATCTTCGCACCCTCGACCTCGCACAGCGGGGTGTCGACTGTGACGGAGTCGCCTACGGCGACGAAGACAGAGACGACTTCGACGGAATCGCCTTCGAGACCGGCTTTGGGAACGATCACGTCGTGCAGCGACATGGGAGACCTCCAGTGGGTGGGTGACAGACGGGCGCTCAGGCGAGGACGCGGTCGACGGCCGCGACGATGTCGGGGGCACCGGGAAGATAGGCGCTTTCGAGGACGGGCCCGTACGGGACCGGGACGTGGGGCGGGGCGACGTGCACAGGCGCAGCACGCAGGTCGCGGAACGCCTCCGAAGTGACGCGGGAGATGATGTCCTGCGCGATCGAGCAATGCGGGTTGTCCTCGTCCACGACGACCAGGCGTCCCGTGCGCCGGACCGAGGAGAGGATCGTTGCAAGATCGAGCGGTACGACGCTGATGGGGTCGATCACCTCGGCGTCCGTTCCCCGACCGGCTAGTTCCTCCGCAGCCTCCAGGGCGGGCCCGACCATCGCACCGACAGCGACGAGCGTGACGTCGGTGCCGGAGCGCTTGACGTCCGCCTCGCCGAGCCTCAGCGTGCGCGGCTCCGTCACGGCAACCTTCTTCGAGTACATGGCGGTGTTCTCGAAGAAGAACACGATGTCGTCATCGTCGACGCATGCGGCGAACACGTCACGCGCGTCGTTCGCATTGGCGGGAACGACGATCTTTATCCCGGGCAGGTGCGCGAGCATGCCGTAGTAGCTTCCGGAGTGATGGGGACCGGCGGCCAGCCCCGCCCCATAGGTAGTGCGGACCACGAGCGGCACGCGAGTGGCGCCGTTGGACATGTATCGCAGCCGGGACCCCTGGTTCATGATCGGGTCGAGACACGTCCCGAGGAAGTCGATGAACATCAGCTCGACGATGGGACGCAGTCCGCAGGCGGCAGCGCCCACTGCTGCCCCCATGAGCGCCGTCTCGGCTAGGGGCGTGTCGATCACGCGGCCACGACCGAACCGACCCACGAGCCCCTGAGTCACAGCGAAGACCCCGCCGATGCTTCCCGTCTCGTCGTAGGAGGACATGCCGGCGCCGCCGGCCATGTCCTCGCCCATCACGATCACGTCGTCGTGCTGCGCGAGCGCCGTGTGGATGGCGCTGTTCACGGCGTCTCGCAGGGTGTGGCGCTGTACGCGGACCTTGTTCATCGAGGGACCTCCGTGGCGAAGAGATGATCGGTGACCGCAGTCGCATCGGGCCACGCGGACGAGCGGGCGAACTCCACAGCCGCCGCGACTCGCGCCTCGACCTCGGATGCAACCTCGTGGAACCATGCCTCGTCGACGCCCTCCTCACGCATGCGTGCGCCCGAGACGTCGAGCGGGTCGCGCCCCGCCGCTCCCCAGCCGGCCGGGAGCGTGTAGTCCATCTGATCGCCTTCGAAGTGGCCGTGGTAGCGAACAGTGACAGCCTCGATGAGGGTAGGGGCACGCTCGGAGCGGGCCCGGCCGATCGCCTCCGCGGCGACTGCGGCCACGGCCTGCACGTCCTGCCCGTCCACTTGGACGCCCACCATGCCGTACGCCTCTGCCCGCGAGGCCAGATCGACGCGAGAGGCATGGGCGGCGAGCGGCGTCGCCTCACTGAATCCGTTGTTCTCGACGACGAAGATGACCGGCAGCCGCAGCACGGCGGCGAAGTTCATCGCCTCGTGCGTGGCGCCGTGGTCAGTCGCGCCGTCGCCCATGAAGGCGACGGCGACGTCATTGGTGCCGCGCGTGACGGCGGCGAGCGCCGCGCCGCACGCGAGCCCCCCGCCCGACGCGACGATGCCGTTCGTCCCCATGAGCCCGTTGGCGGGATCGTAGAGGTGCATGGATCCGCCGCGGCCGCCCACCAGCCCAGTGGCGCGACCGTACAGCTCGGCCATGATGGCCGCCGGATCACTTCCCTTGGCGAGAGCGTGGCCGTGACCGCGATGCGTCGAGGTGATCTGGTCTGTGGGGCGCAGTCCATCGCAGACGCCCACCGCGACCGCCTCCTGGCCGAGATACAAGTGGGTGAACCCGGGGATCTCGCCCCGCGCGAAGGACGTTCCGACGGCCTCTTCGAAGCGGCGGAGCAACAGCATCCGACGATAGAGCTCTGTCTCGGGAGTCGTGTGAGTCGGAACGCTCATTGTGCGACGTACCCCCCGTCGACGAGCAGATCGTGGCCCGTGACGATGCCGGAGTCGCTCGCGAGGAAGACGGCCGCGTGAGCGACGTCTTCGGGAGTCGCGAACCGACGGGCGGGAATCTTGGCGAGCATCTGCTCCGCGGCATCCCCGTGCCACACCTTCTTCCCCAGTTCGGTCAGGACCACCGTGGGAGAGATCGTATTGACCGTGACGCCGAGGCTCGACCATTCGACGGCCAGCACCTTCGACAGTCCGATCACGCCGAACTTGGATGCCGAGTACGCCGCGTGGTCGGCGATCGCGATCGTTCCGCATTTCGACGCGATATTGATGACGCGACCGTATCCGGCCTGGAGCATGTGAGCACCGGCTGCTTGGCACATGAAGAACGTGCCTTTCATGTTGATGTCGACCGTGCGGTCCCAGTCCTCCTCCGTCAGCTCGAGGGCTGGCCTGATCGCTCCTACGCCCGCGGAGTTGACCAGGATGTCGAGGCGCCCTGTGGTGCCGACCGCTTGCGCGACTGCTTCGCGGCTTTGGGAAGGGGACGACACGTCGGCCGCGATGCCGATCGCGTGCGGGATCTGCGCGGCCGTCTCGGCGACGGCGTCGGCGGCGACGTCGACGAGAACGCAGCGGACGCCACGCGCGGCGTACGCCTGGGCGATCGCACGCCCGATTCCGGCGGCTCCGCCCGTGATGAGGGCGACGCGGCCGTCGAGGACGTCGGGTGCGGTGGAAGTTGTCATGAGGTCTCTCAATCCAGCACGAGGCTCGGTAGGAAGAGGGTGATGTCGGGGAAAGCCACCAGGATCGCGACGATGATGAGCTCGACGGCGACGAAGGGGAGGAGCCCGCGGAACACGCGTTCGACCTTGATCCCGGTGGCGGAGGCGATGACGAAGGCGTTGAGTCCGACCGGCGGCGTCAGCAGCGAGATCTCGATCATCTTCACGAGGAGGATTCCGTACCAGACACCGTCGAAGCCCAGCCCGACGAGGGTCGGATAGGTCAGCGGGACGACGATGACGAGGATCGACAACGCGTCGAGGAACATGCCGAGCGGGATGGTGACGACAAGGATCAGCACGACGATGACGATCGGGGCGACATCGAGCGAGGTGAGGAACTCCGCCGCGTGGTACGGAACCCGGGCCGCCACGAGGAAGAACGTGAAGATCGCCGCGCCGATCAGGATGGCGAAGGCCATGCTCTTGACGCCGGCGGTCTCCGCGAGCGCGCTGCTGAAGTCGAACCAGCGGTCGCGGCCCTTCTTCTTGCGGTTCTCGATGAAGAGAATGACGACTGCCATCATCACCGCGATCGCCGCCGACTCCGTCGTCGTCATGATTCCGGTGAAGATGCCGACCATGATCGTGGTGAAGATGAGCACGATATAGCCGAGGCTGCGACCCGCCTGTGCACGCGTGACCTTTGGGACGTCGATTCCAGGCCCGGCGGCTCCGGCCGCGGGGAGCTCGATGTTGCGGCGTGCCATGACGATGACGCCGACGCTGTAGACGACGGCGCTCAGGACGCCGGGCACGACGCCCGCTGCGAACAGCCGGGCGATGGACTCCCCGCTGATGATCCCGTACATGATGAGCACGAGACTCGGGGGGATGAGGATGCCGAGCGTCGCGGCGATGCCGACGATGCCGACCGCGAAGGTGTCCTTGTAGCCGCTGCGGCGCATCTCCTGCACCGAGCTCTTTCCGATCGTGGCGGCCGTCGCGACGCTCGAGCCCGACACAGCGGCGAATCCGGCGCAGGCCGCGACGGTTGCCACGCCGATGCCGCCCGGCAGGCGATGGAACACGCGGTTCGCGACGTAATACACACGTTCGGCGACGTGGGCCTTCATCACGAGGGTTCCCAAGAGGATGTACAGGGGCACGACGACGAAGGTGTACGACGCGGTCGCCTGGAAGGGCACCGAACCGAGCAGTCCCGAGCCGATGCCGAACGAGCGCAGCATGATGACGCCGAGCGCGCCGGAGATGGCGAGGCACCACGCGATGGGGACCTCGAAGATGAGGAGTCCCGCGAAAAGGACGAAGACGAAGATCGTGATGGCGACTTCGGAGCTCACAGCAGGCCTCCCGAGCTGGCATCCGTGACGTCCTCGTCATCGGCGATGGTCCGCCCGTCGCCGCCGAATCGGGCGAAGGCGACAGCGGACTCGATCGAGCGCTGGACGTACATGAGGAAGAGGGCACCCAGGCCGATCACGATCACGACGCGAGCCGGCCAGACGGGGATGTCGAGCAGTCCTGAGGCGAACTCGCCGCGCGCGATCGACTTGTCGAGTTCGATCCAGCTCATGACGAGCATCCACAGCACGATCAACCCGCTGAGCACCAGCGCGAGTGTGTGGACACCCAGCTTCGCCCGTCGCGGCAGCCGGTCGGTGAGGATGGTCACCCGGATGTGGTCGCCCGCACGCTCGGCCTCCGCGAGCCCCAGGAAGGCGATGAGCACCACGAGCGGCTGCATGATCTCGAACAGCCCACGGATGGACTGGTCGAAGATCGCTCGCGAAAGCACTTCCGCCGTCAGGAGAAGCGCGGCAAGGATCGTCACCGCAGAGGCGATGACTGCGAGGAACCGGGCCAGGTGGCTCGGAAACTCCTTGAGTCCCCGAGCCACCGCCGTCGAAGCACTGCTGTGGTTCATCTGCGAGGACGTCACCGTGACAGGCAGTAGCTGATGCCGGTGGGCACGTCACCCTCGGCCTCATACGAGTCGAGCAGAGCGTGGTAGGCGTCGTAGAAGGCATCGACGTCGTCAATGGCACCCGAGGCGCCCTCGGCCCAGCCCGCCTTGAGACGCTCCGCGACCAGGTCGCGCCATTCTGCCTTGGCCGCGTCGTCCCAGATCGACAGGGTCACGCCCTCCTCTTCGACGGCTTCGCACACCCGGTCGTACAGCGGAATGAGGAATTCATCGCCATATGAGGCCATCACCTCATCACTCGCCTGCGTGAGGATCTTCTGAACGTCTTCCGGCATGTCCTTCCAGCGGTCCAGGTTGAGGAGGATGCCTCCCGCCTGGTACGCGCCGGCGCCCGTGTCGGAGATGTACGGGGTGACTTCGTTGAGCTTGAAGTCGAGCACGGCATTGTCGAGCGTCGTGGCGAACCACCCGTCGATGACGCCCCGGTCGAGCGACTCGTAGACCTCGCCGATCGGAACAGCGACGGCGTTCGCGCCCGCCATGTCGAGGGCGTTGAGCAGGAGGCCGTATCCGCGCATCGCCTTGCCCTTGATCTCATCGATGCCGTCGACCGGCTCGCGCGAACCCATGACCGCGGTGGTGGTGGGGATCGCGTGCAGGAGGTGGACGTTCTGAGCGGCGTACTCTGCGCGCAGATCGTCGTTGGTCCGGTACATCTCGGTGAGCGACTGGGCCACCGCGATGACATTCTCCGTCGCGTAGGGCAGCAGCACGATCGATGCGAGCGGGAACGCAGCCTGATCGAACGCCGGCGACACCGGGGTGATGTCGGCGCGGCCGTCGCTCGCGCAGGCGAGCAGATCTGGCGTCTTGCACAGCGCTTCTGACCAGAAGGCCTCGAATGTCACCTGCCCGTCGCTGAGCTCGGTGACCCGGTCCATCCACCATTTCATCGCGACGCTGCCGTGGTCGCCCTCGCCGACGTTGCTCGCGTAGGTGAGGGTGATCGGCTCGATCGGGCCGTCGCCGCCGTCGCCGTTGTCGCTGGGGGACGCCCCGGCGTTGCCACCGCACGCCGTGAGACTGAGAGCCAGTGCGCCCGCGGCGAGGGCCGCGAAGCCATTCCTGACGATACGAGCGTTCATTGCCATGCCATCTCCTTTGATGTCGTGGGAACGACGTGGCGCGTCGTCCTCGGGTGCAACGGCCTCACGGTATCCGGGTTTCCGATTAACTGCAACCGCGTTGCCATTTTTTGATAACGTCGTTATCGTCGACGCATCGCCAACGGAGGCGAGCCACGATCGAAGAGGACGAGTTATGACAGAACAGGCATCCCAGCGCATACGGGACCTTCACACGGCGCTACGCACAGGACAGAACGTTTACGGCGTCTTCATCGGCTCACCGGCACCGATCGTGCTCGACACGATCAACGCCACGGGCTGGGACTTCGCCATTCTGGAGGGCCAGCACTCCGCGCAGTCGACGGGGGACCTCGTCTCGGCACTCACGCCGCTCGCCCACAGCGGGCTCCCGGCTTTCGTCCGCGTGGACGGGCACGACCCATACGCCATCTCAAAAGTCCTCGACGCCGGCGCGGCCGGCGTGATCGTTCCCATGGTCGAGACCGTGGAGGAGGCCGAAGCGGTCGTCGCCGCCACACGTTTCCGCCCGCGAGGCGTACGCAGTTTCGGTCCCATCCGTTCCGACCTCGTCGGCCTTCGCCCTGCCGAACTTGAAGATCGCGTGTTCCTGTTCGTGATGATCGAGACTCAGCTCGGCATGGACAACGCCGAGGCCATCGCTGCAGTCGACGGCGTCGACGGCATCTTCGCCGGCATGGCCGATCTGGCCATCTCACGGGAACAGGACCCGCTGGCCGCCTATACCTCCGACGTCATGGCGGAGGACTTCGCTCGCCTTCGCGCCATCTGCGACGCGAACGGCATCGCCTTGGGCGCCCCCGCCTTCGACACTGAGAACGCGGTCCGTTGGCGCGACTTCGGCTGCCACCTCGTGACCGTCTCGTATGAGACCGCCCTCTTGGGCCTGGCCTCTCGGGCGGCGCTCGAGCGGCTTCGCCCGGGGAGCACGCCGGTCCGCGATCCTTCGTCGCCGTACGGCTGAGCGCTAACCTCGCAGAATATGAAGTTCCCCATTCTGGAGCAGGTCCAGCGGATCGACTTCTTCACGCCGCTCCAGCGCGAGCGATACGAGAAGATCGTCGCGTCGACGCAGGACCTGCTCCATGATCGCGGATACGAGGCGACGACCATCCGCGAGGTCTCGCAGGCGGCGCAGGTCGGCAATGGCACGATCTACCGCTATTTCCGCTCCCGCGATGCGCTCATCTACGTCGCAACGGCGGTCTGGTCTATCGAGCTCGGATATCAACAGCGCTCCAAAGAGCGTGGCGGCTTGTCCTTGCGCGAGCGAATCCTCGCATCTGTCGGCGACGGCGCCGACGCGATGCTGGCCGATGCCAACATGGTGCGTGCGTGGGTGGCTGTTCGACAGTCGACCGATCCCGAACTCGTCGAGATCATGAGCCAGAGCAACGAGTATCGCGCTGTCAACGCGTTCTCGTTCCCCGATCCGGACGATCCGCTGCAGCGTGACCTCAACCTGGTCATGGAGGCCCAGACGGTGCACGGGCTGTGGAAGTGGGCTCGCGGCATCATCGATGCCGAGACCTTCCGCGCCGACCTGCTGCGCAGTGTCCACCTCGTCTTCGACGCCCACGGCCAGGAGTGACGCCTACGACGACGCGACTCGAGCCCGTGGGCTGTCTCACGCGAACGGGCGGGAGGCGTCGATGATCCGGCCGAGGCATGCCGCGGCGTGCGCCTTCGAGAGCATGTCCTCCGGCTCCGCTGTCCTCGGCGCCTGCAGGTACGCCGTGACGGCCGCTTCGGCTTCGCTGAGCCGGTGGGGCGCGTCCTCGGCGCCGACCGGTGTCGCCACCAGCCGCGCCGTCGCGCTGATCGCCCCCGCCAGCAGCGCCCGCTCCCCCGCGGCCCCTCGCGCGAGGAGTCTGGCACGGTCGGCCAGGTGGATCGTGGCGCGCACCGTGTCGTCGAGCGCCCGGAGACGGCGCACGTTCTCATCCTGACCACGCTTGCGCCACCCGAGCGGGTTGCCGCGGCGGCCCCGCTCCGCTTCCCGGACGTCTTCCGTGACCGCCGCGAGAAGCGGCGACAGGTCCGCCTCGACCTCGTCCCGGTCACCGAGCGCCACCTGCTCCGCCACATCCTCGAGGGCGCCGGCCGTGACATCCCGCAGCTCGGTCAGCCGCTTCGACGCGTGCCCGAGATACAGCGGCGGCGGCACCACGATGTTCGTCACGAGGCCGACCAGCGCGCCGAAGGCCATCGTCAGCAGGTACGACGAGGTGAACCCGTCGGGGTCCGTCGCCCCGAGCAGCAGCACGAACAGCGCGGCGATCGAGATCCAGTTGCCGCCCGCGCCGATCACCCGGATGCCGCCCAGCGCGACGGCGCCCGCCACGACGATCGCCAGCATGACGAGCTGCGGCACCCCGCCGCCCTCCAGCAGCAGACCGATCAGCCCACACAGGATGCCGAGAGCGAGGCCCGCCAGCGCCTGAGCGCTCGTCTTCATCGAGTCGATGATCGTCGGGTGCATGCTCACCAGCACACCCAGCGGCGCGTAATACGAATAGTCGGCATCCGCGAACGGCACCCACGGCGCCAGGTACCACGCCACCGTGGCGGCGAAAGCGGTCTTCACCGCGAGCATGAGCCTGTGGCGGTTGAAAGCCTCGCGTCGCACCGTGCGCGCGGCGACGCGTAGCCGAGGTCGCGCGATCATGCCCGAAGACTATGCCGCGCGAAGCACCGGCGCCCAGCGGCTTGACAGGGTGTTCGTCACGGCAGGGTGGCGCTGCGGGGTGTGATCGCCGCGGCCGTCAGGCTCGCGGTGCGTCGCGCAGTGCGAGTCGTGTCTGCGTGTGGCTCGCGCCGCCGTCCTTCTTGAGGGTGCGGAGCAGCTGGTTGAGCGTCGACGTGTCGTGCGTGCGGACATGAAGGAGGTAGTCGTACGTGCCGGTGAGATGCACCGCGTCGACGACGTCTCTCACCGAACGCGTCCACGCCAGGAACTCGTCGGAGTCGCGCTCGGGCGCGAGTCGCACGTCGATGAACGCCTCGAGACCCGCCACTCCGTCTGGCGCATCGGAGCCCAGCACCGCCTGATAGCCGACGATCACGCCTGCCTTCTCCAACCGCCGCACCCGCGCGGCCGCGGCGTTCGTGCTCAGCCCCACCTGGCGCCCGAGCTCACTGAACGAAATGCGACCATTCTCGCGGAGTATCGCGATGATCTGCTCGTCGACGGCATCCATGACCGTGATTCTCGCAGTTCTGCCGACATTCCTGCAGTGTCGCTCTCTGCGGAGCGCATCATGGCGTCATGGATGCCGTCGCCATTCTCGTCGCGGGCCTCGTCGCCGGACTCGCCGTCGCGGTGCCCCTGGGCGCGATCGGCGTGCTGCTGCTGCACGAAGGCGCGACGCGAGGCTGGACGAAGGGAGCCCCCTCGGCGGTGGCGGTCGCATCCGTCGACACCCTCTACTGTCTGCTCGCCGCGGTCGCCGGCTCAGCGCTCGCACCCGCCATCGCCAGCGCGGGCGCCTGGCCGAGGATCGTCGGCGGCGCGCTGCTGCTCGCGATCGCCGCCCGAGGCCTCCTGCAGCTCCGCCGGCCGCCCACGTCCTCGGCATCGGTCGTCCACGCCGAACGCGGCTCGTCGCGGCGACGCTTCGCGCTGTTCTTCGCGCTCACCGCCGTCAACCCCGCCACCCTCGTCTACTTCGCCGCGATCATCACCGGTCTGACCGAGATCGCCGCCTCCCCTGCGGCCATCGCCCTGTTCACCACCGGTGTCGGAGCGGCATCCCTCAGCTGGCAGCTGCTGCTCGTTCTTGCCGGCTCACTCCTGCACGGCCGTGTCGGCGGGCGCCTCCGCGGGGCCACGAGCCTCGTCGGCAACGGAGTGGTCGCCGTCCTGGGCATCATCCTGATCGCCGGCGCGACGCCGTGACGCCGAGCGACCCACCGGATGAGCGACGAAAGCCCCGGCGAACCGGGGCTTTTCGTGGCGGAGACGGAGGGATTTGAACCCTCGGTCCCCTTACGGGGACTCCACCTTAGCAGGGTGGTGCACTAGGCCTGACTATGCGACGTCTCCATGGCATCCGGCCGCACTGCGGCGCGAACACTCTCGGCAATCATAACCGGTCCCGACCCGACTGCCGAACCGCCGTGGCGGGGACCCTCGGCGACTCCTTAGCGCTCCGCCTGCGTGCAGGTGACGTCAGCGGCGGTCTGCCCCGCGATCGCGTTCGGAAGCTCGACGGCGGTCTCCGTGGGCTTGGGCGTCTTACTCGGCTTCGGCGTCTTGGTGGGCTTCGGAGAACCCGACTCCGATGCCGTCGCCGTCGGGGTGGGCGTGGGCTGCTCGGCTTCGCCGATGACCTCCACGCCATACCCCTGGCTCGCACTGCCGGTGAGCTTCACCGGCCTGTTCTCAGCGAGCGCCTCGAACAACACCGACGCGGCATCCGTCACGGGGAGCACACGCCCACCGCCCGGCGCGTACTTCGTGGGGTACTGCACGAAGACGATGTCCTTGTAGGGCACGCTCTTGACCGCCATCGCGATCTGCACCATGCGCTGCGGGTTCGTGAGCGAGTCGCTCAGCACGAGCTGCCCGTTCTGCACCTGGCTGACGGCGGTCGTGGCGATGTTGAACAGCACGCTCGGGTTGGCGAGCACGCCGTCGGACTGGAGCTTGCGCACGAGGGAGCTCATGAACTGCTGCTGGTTCGAGATGCGACCGAGGTCGGAGCCGTCGCCGATCCCGTGACGGATGCGGAGGAACTGCAGCGCCTGCGCGCCCACGAGCGTGTGGTTGCCGGCCTTCAGGTCGAGGCCCGTGTGCTTGTCCTTGATGTCCGCCGCGACACAGACATCGACGCCGCCGATGGCATCCGACATATTGATGACGCCGGTCCATCGGATCGCCGCCGCGTACTGGATGTCGATGCCGGTGAGCGCCTCGACCGTCAGCACGGTGCACGGCAGGCCACCGTACATGTACGACGAGTTGATCATCTGCGCGCTCATCGCCGAATACGAGCCGCCGCCCTCAGCGGGGCACGAAGGGATGGGCACGACCATGTCGCGCGGGAACGACACCACCGTCACGCGGCGCGGGCTGTCGCTGATGTGCACGAGCATCGTGACGTCGTTGCGCTCGCCACCGGCGTCGTGCTTGCAGCGAGGGAACAGCTTGACGTCCTGACCCTCGCACGAGTCGGTGCCGACGACGAGCATGTTGACGCCGCCCTCGATCTCGCCAAGCTCTGGCGGGAGCGTCTCGTCGCCGATCGAGACGCTGTTGTCCCGCAGGGCGCGCGCGGCATCCCACACATAGAACGCGCCGACCGCCCCGACGCTGATCGCGACGACCGCGACCATCGCGCCCAGGATCGCCATCACCTGCCGAAGAGGCGACGGCGACGACAGGATGCCGTGTCGCGCGACCGGCTGACGGCTGCGCGCACGGGCAGCGCCGTCGGGTGGCGTCTCGCTCACGGGCATCCCTTTCTGAGTGCGGAGGGTGTGGGATTCGAACCCACGGGACATTGCTGCCCACCGGTTTTCAAGACCGGATCCTTCGGCCGCTCGGACAACCCTCCCCAGCCGTTCGCATGAGGCAAACGTCTGACGAGCGTCGAGTCTAGTGGCCGGGCTCCTCCCATTTTGGCGGAATGCGGCTGTGGACCGGCTGTAAACCCAGGTCAGACCCGCATATCGGAGTCCATGCCGAGGCGTTGCGCGGGTGTCTCTGCGGACTCTCGGCGGTGACTCCCAGGGTCAGCGAACCCTCAGAGCCGACGGAGGATCTCGGCGACGCCGCCCGCGTGGACCGATGCCGTCGTCTCCGACGCCTCGCGCCGGACCTCATCGGGACCCTGCGCCATCGCGATCGCCCGCCCGCCGTGCTCGCGCGCCCAGCGGAACATGCCCACATCGTTGCGGCCGTCACCCATGACCAGCACGTTCTCCGGCGCGACATCCAGCAGCAGCCGGACGCGCTCCAGCGCGGTGGACTTGTCGACACCCTGCGGAGCGATGTCGAGCCACGCCGACCAGCCCACGGCATACGACACCTTGTTGAGGCCGATGCGCGCGACGAGGTCGACGAAGTCCTCGTCGGAGTCCTCGGGCGAGACCACGACGACACGACACACCGGCTGTGCAGCGAGGGCTTCGAACTCCACCCGCTGCGCGCCGAGGAGGTTCCAGTCCTCCATGTAGTCGGTGTAGAGGCGCCGCCCGTCGGCGAGCTCGACCATGTACTTCGCGTCGGGAAGGTGCTCACGGAGCAGGCGCAGCACCTCGGTCGCGTCGAACGTCTCGACATGGAACCGCTCGTACTGGTGCTCCTCGGCGAGGTCGCCGCCCCTCCGTCGCATGATGACCGCGCCGTTGGAGCACACGACATACTCCGGGCTGAGGCGCAGCACGCGCAGGATGCCGCGGGTCCCCTCCCACGAACGGCCGGTCGCGAGCATCACCTCGTGGCCCGCGCGGTGCGCGTGCGCGATCGCGTCGACGACCCCCGGGCTGAGGCTCTCGTCCTCCAGCAGGACCGTGCCGTCGACGTCGAGCGCGATGAGGAGGCGGGCGATCGCGACAGCCGGGTTCTCGGCATCCTCGGCGATCTCCTCGACGAGCCTCGCCGCCTTCTTCGGCTTGACGACCTCGACCGAGCCGGTCGGCGGGAGGTGAGAGTGGGGCGCTTCCCCTGCGGCCGTCACGCGATCGGCTCCGCGACCTCGAGTCCGCCGAGGTACGGGCGAAGGACCTCCGGAATCACGACAGAGCCGTCGGCGCGCTGATGCGTCTCGAGCAGCGCGACGATCCAGCGGGTGGTCGCGAGGGTGCCGTTGAGCGTCGCGACCGGCGTCGTCTTGCCGGCGCCGCCATCGGACCGGTAGCGGATGTCGAGGCGGCGGGCCTGGTAGGTGGTGCAGTTCGACGTCGACGTGAGCTCGCGGTAGGCGCCCTGCGTGGGAACCCACGCCTCGACGTCGTACTTCCGCGCGGCCGACGAGCCGAGGTCGCCCGCGGCGACATCGATGACACGGTAGCTCAGCCCGAGGTCCTGCAGCATCCGCTCCTGCATCTCGACAAGACGCAGGTGCTCGGCCTCGGCCTCCTCGGGAGTCGTGTAGACGAACATCTCCAGCTTGTTGAACTGGTGCATGCGGATGATGCCGCGCGTGTCCTTGCCGTGCGAGCCGGCCTCACGCCGGTAGCAGGTCGACCAGCCCGCGTACCGCTTGGGTCCGGCGGAGAAGTCCAGGATCTCGTCCATGTGGAAGCCCGCCAGCGGCACCTCGCTCGTGCCCACCAGATAGAGGTCGTCATCGTCGAGGTGGTAGACCTCATCGGCGTGCTGCCCGAGGAACCCCGTGCCGCGCATGACCTCCGGACGCACGAGCGTCGGCGGGATGACCGGGACGAAGCCGGCGGCGAGCGCACGTTCCAGCCCGAGGTTCATGAGGGCCAGCTCAAGTCGGGCGCCGATGCCGGTGAGGAACGTGAAGCGCGCACCCGAGACCTTCGAGCCCCGCTCCATGTCGATCGCTCCGAGCAGCTCGCCGATCGCGAGGTGATCGCGCGGCGTGAAGTCGAACACGGGAGGCTCGCCGTGCGTGCGCAACGTGACGAAGTCGTCTTCCCCGCCGGCGGGCACGCCCTCGATGACGATGTTCTCGATCTTCGCCAGCGCCTCGGCCGCGGCGGCCTCCGCCGCCGTCACCGCCTGCTGCGCCTCCTTGACGCGGTCGCTGAGCTCCTTGGCCTCGGCGACCAGCGCGGGCTTCTCCTCCTTGGGGGCCCGCGCGACCTTCTTGCCGTGCGCGTTCTGCGCGGCACGGAGCGCCTCGAAGGCGGCGATCGCGGCACGGCGGGCGCGGTCGGCCTCGATCGCGGCATCCACCGTGTCCGGCGACTCCCCGCGAGCCTCCTGCGAGCGCTTGACGAGGTCCGGGCTGTCGCGGAGCAGAGCGAGATCGATCATCCGTCAATCCTACTGAGCGCGCCCGACAGCGCGCGGCGAGATGATGCGGCCGGTCAGGGCGAGAGCCGGCCTCCCCGCGGGTGCGGCGCGCGCGTCGGCCGACGGGCTCGCGGGCGGTCGGCATGCGCGTCCACAACTCCGGACATCCGGCGCGCGGCGGCCCCATTCGGCACGGTTACGGCCTGTGCGGGCTCGAAACTCCGGAGTTGTGAACGTCGCCGCCCGCAGATCTCTCTCGATTCGCCTGCCGAACGAAACGAAACGGCCTGTGAGGCCCGCGGTGCACGGGGATCGGAGGAGTTCTCCAGCGGGTCGCGGAGCGCCCGTGTCAACCCCTCGTCGGCGACCGGTCGCATTCCGGCGGCCGGGCAATACTCTGTACGCATGGCGACCGATCCTGAGAACGGCCCCTCGACTCCTGACGCTCCCGACGCGACCGAAGCGACCGGCGCGCCGCAGGCGTCTCAGACGCCCGTCGCGTCCGACGCTCCTGATCCGAAGGAGGCGGCCGCGCCCGACGAGGTCATCCGCGAGCCCGAAGACGTCCCGCCCGACACGACCGACGGCGAGACCGGTGAGGCCCGCCGCGTCGACGAGGAGGGCCGCACCGAGCCGCTGGCGGACGAAGAAGGACGTCCGAGCCCGAAGGCAGCGCTCGTGTACAACCCGATCAAGGTCGACGGCGACGAGCTCCGCGAGCAGGTGTCGGCGGCTGCGGCGGAAGCGGGCTGGTCGGAGCCCCTCTTCTACGAGACGACCGTGGACGATCTCGGCGACGATGTGACGCGGCAGGCTCTGGAGGAGGGCGTCGACGTGGTCCTCGTGGCCGGCGGCGACGGCACGGTGCGCGCCGTGAGCGAGGCGATGGCGGGGTCCGATGTGCCGCTCGCGATCGTCCCCAGCGGCACCGGCAACCTCCTCGCCCGAAACCTGCGGCTCCCGCTCGACGACGCCGAGGCGATGGTGCGCGCGGCCTTCGACGGCGACGTCCACGCGATCGACGTCGGCATCGCCTCTCTCGCCCGCCCCGACGGCAAGAGCGAGAAGCGCGCGTTCGTCGTGATGGGCGGGATGGGCCTGGATGCCGCCATGATCGCCAACACGAGCGGACGGCTCAAGAAGAAGGTCGGCTGGGTCGCCTATGTCGACGGGGCCGCCCGCTCGCTCGTCAACGCGAAGCCGTTCCCCGTCATGTACCAGGTGCCGGGACACAAGGTGCACCGCTCCAACGTGCAGAGCGTCGTGTTCGCCAACTGCGGGTCGCTGCCGGCGGGGCTCGAGCTCATCCCGGAGGCGTCGGTGACCGATGGCATGCTCGACATCGCGATCTTCCAGCCGAAGAACCCGCTGGGCTGGCTGCTGGTCTGGCGACGGGTGGCGTGGGACAACAGCGTGCTGCGCCGGTTCCGTGCGGGCCGTCAGATTCTCGCGCTGAGAACCCGAGACAACTCCGTGCGCTTCACGCGCGGCATCGGCATCGACCTGGCGGCGCAGGCGCCGCAGCCCGTGCAGCTCGACGGCGACGAGTTCGGTGAGGCGACGCACGTCACCGTCCGCATCGACGCCGGCGCGCTGAAGATCATCGTGCCGCACGGCCACCTGGACTCCTCCGACCCGAGCGAGAACGTGATCTGAGGAACCGTGTGACCTCGCTCGTCTGGTTGCGCGACGACCTCCGCCTCGCCGACAACCCGGCGCTGCGAGCGGCCGTCCACCGTGACGCGCCGGTGGTCGTGCTGTTCGTGCTCGACGAGGACTCCCCCGGCATCCGCCCCCTCGGCGGGGCCTCGCGCTGGTGGCTGCACCACAGCCTTGCCTCGCTCGCCGAGCGCCTCGCCGGCGCGGGCGCCTCGCTCATGCTGCGCCGGGGCGCGGCATCCGACGTCGTGCCCGCCGTCGCGGCCGAAGCGGGCGCGGATGCCGTGTTCTGGAATCGGCGGTACGGCGGCGCAGAACGAGCGATCGACACCGCGCTCAAGGAGCGGCTGCGCGCCGAGGGGCTCGAGGTGCGGTCGTTCGGCGCGTCCCTGCTGTTCGAGCCGTGGACGGTCCGCACGGGAGCCGGCAGTCCGTATTCCGTCTTCACGCCGTTCTGGAACGCGTGCCGGGCGCTCCCCCCGCCGCGCTCCCCCCTGCCGGAGCCGCGGACGATCGCCGGGGTCGACCTGCCCGGCGACGACCTCGACGACTGGCGGCTTCTGCCGACGCGCCCCGACTGGGCTGGCGGCCTGCGCGAGACGTGGGAGCCCGGCGAGCCGGCCGCACGCCGACGGCTGCGGGAGTTCCTCGACGACGACCTCGCCGCCTACGTCCGCGCCCGCGACGAGCCCGCGGCGGGAGCGACCTCGCGCTTGTCCCCCCGACTCCGATGGGGAGAGCTCAGCCCGCACACCGTGTGGCGCGAGACGATCGAAGCTGCCGGCACGGGGGTGCACGCGGCATCCGCCCACCGATTCCTGACGGAGCTCGGATGGCGCGAGTTCTCGTGGCACACGCTCTTCCATTTCCCCGATCTCGCCACCCGCAACTGGCGCGCCGAGTTCGATGCGTTCCCGTGGCCGCCGGTCGATCCCGCTCTCCTGGTCGCCTGGCAGCGGGGCGAGACGGGCGTGCCGCTCGTCGACGCGGGGATGCGGGAACTGTGGGAGACCGGGTACATGCACAATCGCGTGCGCATGGTGACGGCGTCGTTCCTTGTGAAGAACCTCGCGATCGACTGGCGGCTGGGCGAGGAGTGGTTCTGGGACACGCTCGTCGACGCCGACGCGGCGAGCAATCCGTTCAACTGGCAGTGGGTCGCCGGGTCGGGCGCGGATGCCGCCCCCTACTTTCGAGTGTTCAATCCCGAGCTGCAGGCGAAGAAATTCGACCCGCAGGGTCTGTACGTCTCGCAGTGGGCGCCCGGCAGCGGCGAGTGCGAGCCGATCGTCGATCTGAAAGCGACACGGCAGGCAGCGCTCGACGCGTACGAGCACGTCAAGCGGGCGCGCTGAGGGGTCGGGGAGGCGTCGCGTGAGGCGGTTTCACGGCGTTTGTGGCGGGTATCGGCGGAGTGCCGGTCGGGTGCGGGAGCGCGGCGGTTCACAACTCAGGAAACGCGGTGCGGCGAGGGCCGGCGCGCCGCGGAAACTCGCGGGCTTCGTCTACGACTGCGAGCATCGTTCCGGAGTTGTGAACGCGCGGGCCGCGAGACCACCCCGGAATGGCCCCCCTCCGGGCGCTCGAAACGCGCGGGTACGATCGGATGCGGCGCAGCCGCTAACCTATTCGTACTAATCGTTTGTATCAATGGGAGCGCGCATGACCGACACCGAGCCCACCACGCCGACGGAAGAGGCCGTCTCGAGCCGGCATTCGATCACGCTCACATCCGGGACGATCGACTACACCGCGACCGCCGGCACCGTGATCGTGCGCGACGACGAGGGAACGCCGCTGGCGAGCATGTTCTACCTCGCCTACGTCGCCGACCGCCCCGCCGGTGCGAAGCGCCGCCCGCTGACCTTCTTCTTCAACGGCGGCCCGGGATCGGCGAGCCTCTGGCTCAACATCGGCGGCTTCGGGCCGATGCGCGCGCCCACCGCGACGCCGACGGCCACGCCGCCCGCCCCGTACACGGTGGGCCCCAACCCGCACACGCTCCTCGCCGAGACCGACATGGTGTTCCTCGACGCGCCCGGCACCGGATACTCGCGTCTGCTGGGCGACACGACGGCAGCCCAGGTGTACGGCGTCGACCAGGATGTCGACGCGTTCGCGCGCGCGATCACCCGCTACCTGACCCTCACGAACAACTGGAATACGCCCCGGTTCCTCTTCGGCGAGTCGTACGGCACGACCCGTTCGGCGGCGCTCGTGCACAAGCTGCAGAACCAGGGACTCGACTTCAACGGCGTCGTGCTGCTGTCGACGGTGCTCAACTGGGGCCTCAACAACCTCGGCTTCGACCAGGAGTACATCAACCTGCTCCCCTCGTTCGCCGCGACCGCGTGGTATCACGGCCGCAGCCGCGTCGAGGCCGCATCGCTCGACGACCTGCTCGAGAAGGCACGCGACTTCGCGCAGGGCGACTACGCCCGCGCCCTGCAGCTGGGCGACCGCATCGACGCCGAGTTCGAGCGGGCCGTCGGCGAGCGGTACGCGGCCTTCACCGGCCTGGACGTCGACGCGGCGCTCGCCTCTCACTTCCGCATCGGAATGGAGCCGTTCCGCTACGCGCTGCTGAAGGACGAGGGCCGCGTCGTCGGACGGTTCGACACGCGTTTCGTCGCAGAGCATCAGTACGTCGTCGGCAACGGCGCGCATGACCCGGCCACCGACGATGCCGCGACCGCGGGCGTGAACAGCGCCCACCTGTCGACCTTCCGCGAGCACGTCGCCGGCGACCTCGGCTACACGAGCGACCTGCACTACCGGCACCTCTACAACATGCCCATCTCGCGCGCGTGGGACTGGAAGCACAAGGCGCCCGGCATCGACGCGCCCCTGCTCGTGCCGGATGTGAGCCTCGACCTGTCAGCGGCCATCCGCCGCAATCCCAACCTCAAGGTCGCGGTGCTCGGCGGCGTGTACGACCTGGCGACGCCGTTCTTCTCGTCGGAGGTCGACATCTCGCGGCTGTACCTGGCGCCGAACCTGCGCGAGAACATCCGCTTCCGTTTCTACGAGTCGGGACACATGACATTCGTCGATGAGGTCGTCATCGCGCAGATGGTCACAGACCTGCACGCGTTCTACGCCGACGCGACCGACCACACTCCCGTGGAGGTCTGAACCCGGGGCTTCGGCGACGGCAGGCCCCGCGAGAACAGGAGATCGCGCGAGAGCCGGATGGATGCCGGTGAGGCACTCCTGTTCTCGCCGGAAGTCCTGTTCTCGTGCCGGCGTGGGCACGACGCGACACCGCACCGGCCGTCAACCGCGGAGGAAGGCTCGCAGGTCGGCCGACAGGGCGGCGAGGCTCGCGGGGTCGGAGTACATCATGTGACCCGCCGCGTACCGGCGCTCGACGAGGCGATCCGCCGGGAGGCCGTACTGCGCCTTGAGGTGCTCGACGGCCCCGACGGTCGTGAGCGCGTCGAAGTGGCCCGTGCCGATGAATACGCGAGCGCGGGCATCGGCGCGGAACAGCGCCGACAGGTGCGCGGGGTAGTCGAACACGGCGAACGGCGATGGCATCGGGCTCGCATCGAAGCGTCGGAGGGCCGAGGCCTCGAGGTAGTTCCACTGCGCGTGCGCAGGCACAGCGACGCGGTATTCCCGCTCCTCGCGCAGGCCCAGCGGCCCCGTCAGCAGCTCATGCAGCGCCGCCGTGAAGATCGGGTCGAGCTGCACCTCGGCGGCATCGACCCACGGCTCGCGGTCGCTCCCGGTGGCGACGGTGTAGCGCGCGTCCGTGAGCCCGACCGTGCGTCCTCGGTCGGCGAGCAGGAGACGACGGAACTCCTCCTTGTCTACGCGCAGCCTGCGCTCGCGCAGCTGCATCGGAGTCAGCCCTGTGAAGCCTGCGAGCGCATCGACCACGACTGCCGCAGGGTGCGACTCCCCCAGCGCGAGCGCGTAGTCGCGCACGGCGAATGCGTGCGCGGCACGGGTGACCTCGTCGAGGGTCTTCTCGCCGTGGGCGCTGCGTCCGTGGAACCACGCGGTCGCCGCCAGGAACGGGAGCGCGGCGACATACCCTGCCGCGTTGCCGGCGCGCTGATTGGTCTCCTGCGCGTTGAGGCACTGGCCGAGCAGCGCGATGCGAGTGACGAGGATGCCGCTTGCTCGCAGCGCCGTCGCCGTCAGCGGCGCCCGCACCGTGCCGTAGCTCTCGCCGAGCAGCGCGACGGGCGAGCCGAGGCGACCATGACGACGCAGCCAGCGGCCGATCACCTGCGCGGTGAGGGCCGCGTCGCGCTCGACGCCCGAGATGTCGGCTGGCTCGGCGCCGTCGGCGAGGCGCGAGAAGCCCGTGGTGGCCGGGTCGATGAACACGAGGTCGACGTCGTCGAGGAGCGTGTGGGCGCTCTCGGTCAGGGCGGGCGAGACGGATGCCGGTGCGTCGAGGTCTTGCGGCACGTCGGCGCGCCACGGCCCGAGGCCGCTCAGATGCAGCCACATCGAGGCGCAGCCCGGCCCGCCGTTGAAGAGGAACAGCACGGGACGCGTCCGGTCGACGGGCTCACGGACGTAGGCGAGGGTCCACGCGTCGGCGACGATCCGGCCGTCGGCCTCGACGTCCCACGACTCGACGTGCGCGGCGAACGGAACGCCGCCGACCTCGTGACGCGTGAGCGTGCTCACGGCTGCAGGTGCGTGAGCGCGAGCGCCGCCAGGGCGGCCGCCTGATCACCGAGGATGCTGTCGTCGAACAGTGCGAACGGCGTGTGGTTGGGCGACGCTGTCTCGGGATCGAGGTGATCCGGCGTCGAGCGCAGATAGAAGTACACGGCGGGCACTTCACGCGACACGTAGCTGAAGTCCTCGGACCCCATCACGGGCGCCGGCGTGGTCCACACGCGGTCCTGCCCGAACACGCGCGCGAGCTCGCCGAGCGCCGCTTCACCGAGCGCGACGTCATTCGTCGTCGGAGGGCACAGGAGGTCCAGCCGGATCTCGGCCGTGCAGCCGTGCGCCGCGGCGATGCCCGAGATGAGCGCGGGGATGTCGGCGTTCACGCGTGCCAGGGCATCCTCCGACACGACGCGCACCGAGCCGCCGAGGTAGGCCGTGCCTTCGATCACATTGAAGGCCTCGCCGCCGGCGGCGAGCTTCGTGACGGTAACGACCACAGGGTCGCTCACCGAGTGCCGGCGCGTGACATAGCTCTGCAGGGCCGTCACGATCTCGGCCGCGGCCGGCACCGGGTCGACGGCGAAGTGCGGCTGCGACGCGTGACCGGGCTTGCCCGTGACGGTGACCTCCAGCTCGAGCGCACCCGCCATGATGGGGCCGGGCCGCGTCGAGAAGATGCCCTTGGGCCCGGGGACGACATGCAGGCCGTATGCCGCGCTCACGCGCGTCCCTGTCGCGTCGAGAACGCCCTCCTGCACCATGAGCTCCGCGCCGTTGCCGAGCTCCTCGCCCGGCTGGAACATGAACACGACGTCACCGTGAAGCTCGTCGCGGCGCGCGGCGAGCAGGCGGGCCGCCCCCACGAGACCCGCCACATGGAGGTCGTGGCCGCACGCGTGCATCGTGCCGGTCTCGGAGCGGAAGTCGAGGTCGGTCTGCTCCTGGATCGGCAGCGCGTCCATATCGCCTCGCAGGAGCACGGACGGCCCGGGGTGTGCTCCCCGAAGCACCGCCACGACCGAATCGAGTTCCTCGCCCCGGGTGATCTCCAGTCCGAGCCCTTCGAGGGCCGCCACGACGCGAGCCTGCGTGCGCGGGAGCGAGAGACCGAGCTCGGGATCGGCGTGGATCTCCCGCCGCAGGCGGATGAGATCGGGGAGCAGGGCGTGCGCGTCGGCGACGAGGGTCATGGATCGGGCCTCTCAGGGGGTCAGCAGGTGGTCGGTGCCCGCGTGCTCGATGCGTGGGATGGCCGCCACGAGATCACGGGTGTAGGGGTGAGTGGGCGCCGCGACGATCTCCTCGGCGCCGGCGACCTCGACGATTCGTCCCGAGCGCATCACGGCGGTCGTGTCGGCGATGTAGCGGATGGCGGCGAGGTTGTGCGTGATGAAGAGCATCGACAGGCCGAGCTCGCGCTGCAGGTCACGGATGAGGTTGAGCACGGCACCCTGCACCGACGCATCGAGAGCAGAGGTGATCTCGTCGGCGACGATGAGGCGGGGCCGCACGGCGAGGCAGCGCGCGATCGCGACGCGCTGCCTCATCCCGCCCGACATCTGCGCCGGGTACTGCTCGGCGGCGGACGCCTTGAGCCGCACGAGTTCCAGCAGCTCTCGCACGGACGCCTTGCGCTCGGCGGTCGTGCGGTCGGAGTGGATCGACAGCGCCTCCTCGATCGTCTCACCGACGGTCATGCGCGGATTGAGCGAAGAGTACGGGTCCTGGAAGATCATCTGCACGTTGCGGGCGCGCTCCCGGCGCGGAGCCCTCGCGTCGAGGAGGTCCTCTCCGTCGAGGGTGATCCGGCCCGACGAGGCCTTCTGCAACCCGGCGACGGTGCGGGCGACCGTCGACTTGCCCGATCCGGACTCGCCCACGAGGCCGACGATCGTGCCGCTCGGGACGGTGAGCGACACCCCGTCGACAGCGTTGAATGCCTTCGCGCCGTGCCCGAAGGTCACGGTGAGGTCGTCGATGATGAGCTCGGCCATCAGGAGACCGCCTCCGCCCGGGTCGTGAGCGGAACGGGAACCCCGTCCTGCGGATGCCAGCACGCGACTCGGCCCCCGTGCGCATGAGCGCGCAGCGCGGGCGCCTCCGTACGGCAGCGGTCGGTCGCGAACGCGCATCGCGCGGCGAAGCCGCAGCCCAGCTGCGTCACCGAGAGGTCCGGCGGCTCACCCGGGATGGTGGCCAGCGGCTGGCTGCGGTCGGTGTCGAGGTCGGGGAGCGACGCGGCCAGCGCGCGCGTGTACGGGTGCGCCAGTCGTTCGGGCGACGCGAGGAGCGTGGCATCCACGTCTTCGACGATGCGTCCCGCATACATGACCAGGATGCGGCGGCAGAGCTCCCCCAGCACCGCGATGTCGTGCGAGACCACGAGGGCGGCTGAGCCGTTGTCCTCGCACTGGCGACGCAGCAGCTGCAGCACGCGACGCTGCACCGTGACGTCGAGAGCGGTCGTCGGCTCATCGGCGATGATGAGGGCGGGCGAGCCGATCTGCGACATCGCGATGAGCGTGCGCTGGCGCATACCGCCGGAGAACTCGTGCGGGAACTGGCCGGCCCGACGCTCGGCATCCGGGATGTCGACTCTCTGAAGCGCCTCGACCGCCGCCGCGTGCGCCTGCGCGCGCGAGGCGCCGCCGTGCACGCGAGGCACCTCGGCGAGCTGTCCGCCGACGCGCAGCGCCGGGTTGAGGGCAGTGAGCGAGTCCTGGAAGACGACGCCGATGCGCGTTCCGAGGATCCGGCCCGCGCGTCCGGGTTCGAGACCGGCGAACTCGTCGCCGTCGAAGGTGAGACGTTCCGCCGTCACGACGGCCCCCGCGGGCGGCAGCTGGGCGATCGACATCATGGTGACGGTCTTGCCGCTTCCCGACTCCCCCACGACGCCCACCAGCTCGCCCCGCGCGACGCGGAACGACACGTCCTGCACCGTGCGGATCCAGCCGTCCTCACCGGGGAACGAGATGCACAGGCCCTGCACGTCCAGCAGCGGCGGTGCGGATGCGGCGGGCTCGGCGGGAACGAGGGTGCGCGGCGCCGCCCCCAGCCGTCGATGCGGGCGCACCGTACGGCCGGTGCGGCGCCGCAGGTGACCGGCGAGCGACTCGCCGAGCATGCTGAACGCGAGCCCTGCGAAAACGACCGCGACGCCCGGACCGATCGCCGCGACGGGCGACACGTAGACCTGCGCGAAGCCCTCCGACAGCATCCGGCCCCAGTCGAACTCGGGCGGCTGTACGCCGATCCCCAGGAAGCTCAGGCTCGAGAGGGCCAACAGGCCGCCGCCGATCGAGGTCGTGACGTTCACGACGACCGGCTCTGCGATGTTGGGAAGGATGTAGCGCGTGAACTGACGTCCGCGCGAGACCCCCAGCATCCGGGCTGCCGCGAGGTACTCCGACCCCGCGACGCGCGCCGACAGGGTCTGCGCGAGGCGTGCGAAGGACGGCGTCATCGTGAGCGCCAGCGCGAGCACGGCGGTCACGGAGCCCGGGCCGAGCAGGATCACCGTGAGCATCGCGACCAGCAGCACGGGGAACGCGAGCCACGTCGCGATGACGTTCGAGAACGCGCGCTGCGCGCGGGGCCCGAGCACCGCGGGAAGGGCGCCGATGATGAGGCCCGCGGTGGCGCCCAGCGCGGTCGCCGCCAGCGCCATCACGAGCGACAGTCGCGTCGCGACGAGGGTGCGGATCAGGATGTCGCGACCGAGGTTGTCGGTGCCGAGCACGTGCTCGGCAGACGGCGGAAGCGCGATCGCGTCGGGGTTCGCTTCGACGGCCTGCTCGCCCCACCAGAGGGGGGCGAAGATCGCGAAGAACACGAGGACGGCCAGCATGATCGCGGTGATGACCGCCATCGGCTGGACGGGCAGGCGGCGTCGACGGCGGGTCATGACGTCTCCATGAGGGTCGTTCGCCGGTCGAGGAGCGACAGGACGATGTCGACGATGAGGTTGATGCTGAGGATGATCGCCGCGTACACGAGAGCGAGGCCCTGCACGATGCCATAGTCCTTGGCGGTGATGGCGCCGACGAAGGCGGTTCCCAGGCCCGGCCAGTTGAACACCTGCTCGACGAGCACACCGCTGGCGACCATCGTGCCGAGCATCGTGCCCCCGATCGTGAGGGTCGCCGTCAGCATGTTGGGCAGAGCGTGCTTGAAGTACACCATCGCGGCGGGAAGGCGCTTCGAGCGCGCCGTGCGGATGTAGTCGTCGCCGAGGGTGGCGAGCGCCTCGATGCGCGCGATCCGGGCGATGGATGCCGATGCGGCGATCGAGAGCGCGGCGACCGGCAGGATGTACGACTCCGGTCCGCCGCGGCCGGCCACCGGCAGCACGTGCGCCGTGATCCCGAACACGATGATCAGGATGACGCCCAGGAGGTACTCGGGGATCGCCGCGACGAACGACGTGACGCCGGTGAAAGCGACCTCGACGCCACGGCGACGGCCGCCCTGCGTGAGGATCGCGATGAACAGGCCGAGCGGAACGGCGATGAGGAGGATGACGACGAACGAGAGCGCGGCCAATTCGAGCGTCGCCGGCAGGCGCTGGGCGACGAGCTCGGTCACCTCGCGACCCGTGATGAGGGAGGCGCCGAGGTCGCCGCGCAGCAGCCCGAGGACGTAGTCCACGTACTGATGGAGCAGCGGCTTGTCCAGGCCCAGCTGCTCACGGCGCGCCTGCACGACCGTCTCGTCGGCCGTGGCGCCGAGCGCTGCGCGCACCGGGTCTCCCCCGGCCGCGCGCAGCACGAGGAAGGCAGCCGTGACGATGACCCACATCGCAACGACGGACCGGAGGATCCGGCGACCCAGGAAGGCGAGCCACGGACCGCCGTGGCGGCTCCGCGAGGGAGCCGCCACGGCGGGTGCCGAGGACACGGTCGTGTCGAGCGTCATGCGGGACTTCTCAGACCCGCAGGCTGGTCGGAACGATCAGGCCCGTCGACGAGAGGTCGAAGGTGACCCCGTCGCCGTAGAACGTGCCGGTCGACTCGTAGAAGGGCAGCACGGCGGCATCCGCGATGAGCGACTCCTGCGCTGCGGTCCACGAGTCACAGCTCTCCTCGCCTGCCAGGCCCTGGGCCTCGGCGGTCAGCGCAAAGAACTCCTCGTTCGTGTTGTACGTCCAGTTGCCGCCGTTGGGCGGGAACTCGCCCGCCATGATGCCGGCCCACGTGCTGGGCAGCGTGGTCGCGATCGGGGCCCAGATGAGGTCCCAGTCGCCGCCGCCGAAGATGACGTCGGTGTACGCCGGCGACGGGGTGGGCGTCGCCTTGACGCCGATCTCGGCCAGCTGCTGCTGGATGAGCTCGATGCCCGACACGACCGCCTCATCGACGTTGCCCGGGTAGAGCAGCACGAGCTCGAGGTCCTTGCCGTCCTTGCTGCGCACGTCGCCCGAGAGCGCCCAGCCCGCAGCGTCGAGTGCACCCGCGGCGGCATCGGCGTCGAAGGCCGGGATGGCGGCAGTCGCGTCGGCAGTGGTGCACACCGACGAGAACGAGCTCACGAGCGTCTTCAGCTCGGTGCCGCGGCCGCCCGTGGACACCTTGCCCACGGCGTGGCGGTCGATAGCCGAGGCGAGCGCCTGGCGGACGGCCGGGTCGCCGGTCGCGCGCCCGTCGGCCTGGTTGAAGAACAGCAGACCCGGGCGGTCCGGAACCTGCAGCGAGTTCAGGTCGAGAGCGTCGAGGCGGTCGCGGTCGGCACCCACGACGGAACCCACCTGGACATCGCCCGACTGCAGCATGTTCGCGATCGTGGCCTCGCTCTCGACGACCTCGATCACGACCGTCGCGGGAAGGCCCTCGGTCTCGCTCGTGACGTCGCGCGGGCCCCACGTGTAGTCGTCGCGCAGCTCGAACGTGTAGCTCTGGCCGGGCGCCGAGTCGGCGAGGACGTACGGACCGGTGCCGAGCGAGGTCGACGCGAGCTTCGAGGGGTCCTCGATGCCGGCGGCGCAGACGACGGGCATGAGACCGATCGTGCCGAGCAGGAACGACTGCGGCTGCTCGCTCGTGAAGGTCACCGTGCGGGCGTCGTCGTTCGCGTCGATCGTCAGGCCCGCGGCCGGGAAGTAGACGCCCTTGAACGGCGATCCCGTCTCCTCCGCGCCGGCGTACTCGAAGCTGGCCTTGACATCGGACGCCGTCAGGGGCGTGCCGTCAGCGCAGAGGATGCCGTCCTTGAGGGTGAAGGACACCTCGGTCGTCGACTCGGTCCAGCTCTCGGCGAGGGCGCCGGCTGCCTCCTTGCCGGAGGTGAAGTCGACCAGCGTCTCGTACGCGTATGCGTTGACGATCTGCCCGGCCTCGGTGGCGTTGGTGATGGGGTTGAGCTCGCCCGGGTCCGCGGCGAGGGCCACGGTGATCTCGGTCGGGCCGGCGGGCGCCGGGGCGGGGTCGGCGGTGCCGCTGCAGGCTGTCAGTGCCAGCGCGCTCACGCCCAGCATGCCGGCGAGGGCGATAGGTCCTCTTCTCATGAGGGGTCCTTTCTCTGGGTGTGTCGGGGCACACCCTACGAGGCTAATTGATTGGTATCAATTATGTGGATATGGATGTTTCGCGGTTGTTACGCCGGAGAGGCGTCGCATGACGGGCGTAAGGAGGAGTGTCCCTACGCCTGCCGGTCGAGGAGCTCCGCTGCTCCCATGACGGCCTTCACCTCGAGGAACTCCTCGAAACCGCGGCTTCCCGCTTCACGGCCCAGTCCGGACTGCTTGTAGCCGCCGAACGGGGCGCCGACGTCGAGTCCGGCGCCGTTGATCCCCACCGTTCCCGTGCGCAAGCGGAGCGCCACATCGAGGGCGCGGCGGCGGTCGGCCGACCACACCCCTCCGGAGAGACCGTAGATGCTGTCGTTCGCGAGGGTGACCGCATCCTCCAGCACGTCGTACCCCGTGATCGCGAGCACAGGACCGAAGACCTCCTCGTGGAAGATCCGCATGTCCGGTGTCACGTCCGAGTAGATGGTGGGACGCACGTACGCCCCAGAGAGGTCGAGCGGATCGGGTCCGCCGACGAGCAGCCGCGCGCCGTCCTCCTCGGCGGCGCGCAGGTGCGCCAGCACGCGGTCGCGCTGCAGCGACGACGCGAGGGGGCCCATGGCGGTGCCGGATGCCGCCGGATCGCCCGGCTGCCAGCGTGCCGCCTCGGCCACCGCGGCCTGCTCCCAGGCTGCGCGCATCGACTCGGGCACGAGCACGCGGGTGAGCGCAGCGCACGTCTGTCCCGCGTTGGCGAAGCACGAGCGCAGCACGCCCTCGACCGATTCGGCCACGGGGGCGTCGTCGAGGATGATCGCCGCCGACTTGCCGCCGAGCTCCAGCGCGACCTTCTTGATGGTCGCTGCGGCGGCCCGGGCGATGTGCTCGCCCACGGCGCGGGAGCCCGTGAAGGTCACCATGTCGACATCGGGGTGCTCGACGAGCGGCGAGCCGACGCCTTGGCCGTCGCCGAAGACGATCGAGACGACGCCGGCGGGAAGCCCGATCTCGTCGAGGATCTCGCCCACGATCGCGGCGTTGAGCGGGGCCACCTCGCTCGGCTTCAGCACGGTCGTGCACCCGGCGAGCATCGCCGCACCCATCTTGAGCATGATCTGGTGCAGCGGAAAGTTCCACGGCGTGATCGCCGCGACGACGCCCACCGGTTCGCTCACGACGAGACTGTTCGACACCGCCTCGCGCGCGACGTGCGCACGGGCGGCGGCAACGAGGTGCGCGAGGTCGCCGATCGCGACACCCACCTGCGCGGCGCGAGCGAACGCGATCGGCGCTCCCATCTCGGCCGTCAGGGTCTGCGCGAGTCGGTCGCGATGGCGCTCGAGGCCCTCGGCGAGCGCCTCGACGTAGGCGATCCGCTCGTCCATGGGTCGCTGTGCCCACGCGCCGAAAGCGGCACGGGCCGACGCCACGGCGCTCTCGACGTCGTTCGCGTCTCCCGCGACGACCGCGCCGACGATCGAACCGTCGGCGGGGTTCGTGACGGCGATGACGTCGCGACCCGCAGGGTCGGTCCACCGGCCGTCGATGAAGTGCCCGATGGCGGCGGTCATGCGGTGGCGACCCCCGGCGCCAGGTGCGATCCGGCCGGCAGCGGCGCCGGACGCGGAACGCCCTCGTGGACGAGGTGCCACGGCGAGGGGAACTCGCCGACAGGCACGTCGATGAGGATCGGCTCGTTGGCGGTCACGGCCTCCGCGAGCACTCCCGCCAGCGACGCGGGGTCGTGCGCCGTCGCCGAGGCGATGCCGAAGGCGCCGGCCAGGGCGGGGTAGTCGGGATTGGTGAGGTCGCTCGCGAAGAAGCGCGCGCCGTAGCGGTTCTTCTGGATGCGGCGGACGTTGCCGTAGAAGCCGTCGTGGAAGACGATCGTCGTGAGTCCCAGGCCGTAGCGCTTCATGGTCGAAAGCTCTTGGAGCGTCCACGAGAACCCCCCGTCGCCGTTGACCGACACGACGGCGCGCGAGGGGTCGGCCGCCTTGACGCCGAGGGCCGTCGCGAAGCCGTAGCCGAGGGTGCCCTGGTACCCGGGCCCGATGTAGGTGCGCGGCTGGTACGCGGGGTAGCACATGCTCGCCGCGTAGCCCACCTGCGTGAACTCGCTGACGAACACGCCGTCGTCGGGCAGCGCATCGCGGATGACGCCGAGGTACTCGCGCTGCGGCGCGACATCGGCCAGCTGCTCCTCGAGCCAGGCGCGCACGCCGGCGAGCTCGGCGCTGCGGTCCTCGCGCGAGATCGATCCGATCTCTGCGGCGAGCGCTTCCAGCCCCAGGCGGGCGTCGGACAGCACGGCGAGCGCAGCGGCGCGCGGGCCCTCGAGGTCGGCGGGCTCTGCATTCATGAGGATGACGGGGGCGCCTGCCGTGTCGACCTGCGTGCCGAACGTGGAGACGAATCGTGTGCCGACCGCCAGCACGAGGTCGGCGTCCTCACGCAGCCTGCGCAGCGCCAGGCTGTCGAACGAGAGGCGGTGGCGCGCGTCGAGGGCGCCCCGACCGTTCTCGGTCATGAGGACGGGCGCTTCGAGCAGCTCGGCGAGGTCGCGCAGAGCCGCCGATGCACTCGCGGCGATGACTCCCCCGCCGACGACGATGAGGGGACGCTTCGAGGCCCGCAGCATCTCGGCGGCACGGGCGATGTCGCGCTGGTCGGGGGCGGTCGGAGCAGGTGCGACGAGACCTTCGATGCCGGCGGCTCCGGCAGCAGCGGCCAGCACGTCCGGCGGCACCTCGAGGGCGACGGGGCGCGGGCGGCCCGACTTCAGCTGGCGGAACGCCTCGGCGACGAGCCCGGGCACCTCGTCGGCGGAGCGAGCCGTGCCGGTCCACTTCGTGAGGCGCTGCAGGATGCCGGTCTGGTCGGGGATCTCGTGGAGCGCCCCGAGCCCCTTGCCGATCGCGTGCGAGTCGATCTGACCGGCGATGAGGAGGGTCTGCGAGTTCGCGGAGTATCCGGTCGCGATGCCCGACAGCGCATTCAGCACTCCCGGCCCCGGCACGACCATCGCGACGCCGACCTTGCCGGTCGAACGCGCATAACCGTCGGCCATGTAGGTCGTCGCCTGCTCGTTGCGCGCGCAGACGAAGTCGACCCGATCGGCACGGTGGTAGAGCGCGTCGGCTGCGGCGTCGAGCTGCACGCCGGGGATGCCGAAGACGGTGTCGATCCCCTGGGCGATGAGGGCGTCCGCGAGGACGTCGCCTCCGGTCGTGGCTGTCATGAGGTCCTTTCCGATCAGTCGGGTTCATACTATTGGTTACAATGAATTGCGCAAGTAGGGATGCTTTCGGCGCGTGACGATGCGGGCCTCCGGGCGGAATCCCTAGGATGTGTCTCACCCCGCGCCCGCTCGGGCGCACCACCCGGAGGCGAAATGGAAACCCTCTCCCGCGACATCGCGTCGGAGCAGCAGGCGTTCGGCGGTCGCCGCGCCCGCATCAGCCAGTCGGTGGCAGACGGCGTGGTCCGCGAGATCGAGGACCTCATCGCACGGGAGGGCCTGAAGGCCGGGTACCGGATCGGCACCAAGAACGAGCTGTGCGACCGCTACGGCGTCGCGTCGGCGACCCTCGGCGAAGCCCTGCGCGTGCTCCGCGCCCGCGGTGTGATCGAGGTGCGCCCGGGTCCCGGCGGCGGCATCTTCGTCGCCGAGCAGTCCCCCCTCCTGCGCCTTGCGCACGGCGTGCTGTCACTGCGCCAGCAGGGCGCGACCGTCAACGACATCGTCGAAGTCCTCGACGCGCTCGACGAGGCCGTTCTCCGCGACGCCGCCGAGCACCGCACCGACGCCGACCTCACCGACCTCGACGCGCTCGTCGAGGAGCTCGTCGAGACCTGGCACGACCCGATCGCGGGCCTGCACGGCAACTGGCGCCTGCACCGCCGCATCGCGGAGATCACTCCGAACGCGGTGCTGCGCACGTTCTACTTGAACCTCGTCGACTACATCGAGTCCGAGAGCGTCGGCGAGTCCCGCACCTTCGACGTGCTCGGATTCCATCCCGACACCGACGAGCGACTGCAGATCCACCGCGACCTCGTCGAAGCCATCCGCACGCGCGACACCGAGCGCCAGCGCGACGCCATCGTGCGTCACCGCACGCTCGGCCGCTGACGCGCTCCGCCGCGACGGGCTCAGTCGCGGCGGCCGACGTGGCGAAGCGCGAGAGCCGCGAGAGCCGTGGCCTGGTCGCCCAGGATGCCGTCGTCGAACACGGCACGCGGCGAGTGGTTCATCTCCACGTCCTCCGGCGCCGTGCCGTCGGGAGTCGCACCGAGGAAGATGAAGGCTCCAGGCACCTCCTCCAGGACGAAGGAGAAGTCCTCCGACGCCATGATCGGGGCGTCCAGCACGCGCACGCGGTGGGCGCCGAACTCTTCTCGGAGCACGGTCAGCGCAGCGGCCGTGGCATCCGCATCGTTCACCGTCACAGGATAGGCGACCTCGAACTCCGCCTCGGCCGTGCAGCCGTGGGCGGCCGCGATGTCGCGCGCCAACTGCGGCAGGTCATCGCGCAACTGCGCGAGAGTGGCGGGCGAGAGCGTGCGCACCGTGGCCGCGCACTCCGCGGCATCCGGAATCACGTTGACGGCGTCACTCGCCCGCAGCTTCGTCACCGAGACGACGACCGGATCCTCGACCGACACACGACGGGTGACGTACGTCTGCAGAGCGAGGATGATCTGCGCGAGCACCGGCACGGGATCGACCGCCTCGTGCGGGCGGGAGCCGTGCCCGCCGCGACCGACGACGCGCACGCGCAGCATGTTGGCGCCGCCCATGAGCGGGCCGGGCTTGGTGAAGAACTCACCCGCGCTCCCCGGCAGCACATGGATGCCGTACGCCGCCTCGACGCGATCGCCAGCGGCATCCAGCACGCCCTCCGCGATCATGCGCGGGGCTCCGCCGCCCGCCTCCTCTCCCGGCTGGAACATGAAGACGACCGACCCCGCGATCTCGTCTCGGCGACCCGAGAGCAGCCGCGCCGCGCCCACGAGCCCCGCCACGTGCAGATCGTGTCCGCAGGCGTGCATCGCGTCGTTGTGCGACGCGAAGTCGAGACCCGTCTCCTCGGTCACGGGGAGAGCATCCATGTCGGCGCGCAGCAGCACCGACGGACCCGGGCGCGCACCTCGCAGGACGGCGGTGACCGAACCGAGCGAGGCGCCCGTCGAGGTCTCCAGATCGAGACCTTCGAGGGCATGGAGCACGGCGGCCTGCGTGCGCGGCAGGTCGAACCCGACCTCGGGATGCCGGTGCAGGTCGCGACGCAGGGCGACGAGCTCACGGAGCATCGCCGCCGCCTGTTCACGCAGCGAGGCCGTCATCGCGACAGCTCCGCGATGCGCGCATCGAGCAGGTCGAGGTCGACCCCGCTGATGCCCGCGCCCGGGTCGACGCGCACGAGGACGCCGTCGGTCACATCGCCAGGGTCATGGAGATCGACGACCGGTCCGTCGATCCACGCCCACGGCATGTCGCCGGCGTACGCGCGAATGCGGTCGAGCTTGTCGAACTGCACGGGCAGGAACGGCCACGGCTCTTCGGGCAGATCGAGCGCGGCGGCGAACGCCGTGTGGGCGTTGTGCCCCCATTCCGAGGCCCAGACCACGTCGTATCGGTCGGCGAGCCGGCGCACGCGAGCGGCCGCGTCGTCGGGGATGGCGACGTCGCGCACCCACCGACCCCACGCGCTCACGTGATGCATCGTCACGGGCACGGCCGGAGAACCTTCGATCACGACGACGTCACTGATGCCGAGGACGACCAGGGGTCGGTCGCCGCGCGGCGGACGGGGAAGGTAGTTGGGCAGCACGGCTCAGTCCTCGACGGCCTCGGCCAGCAGCGGCGCGTCTGCGGCGCCCTCGAAGTAGTTGCCGCCTTCGATGCGCACGACGCGGCTGTCCTCGTCGAACACGACCCCCGCAGGGTCGCCCCCGTTCGCGACCAGGCGGATCTGCTTGGCCATCATGCGGCGGACCATCGCGATGCCCTGGTCGGTCGTCGTCAGGTGGTCCTCGGTGTGCAGCGAGATATCGCCCTGCGACTTCTGGGCCTCGTAGTCGCCCGGGAGGCGCTGGTGCTCGAGGTCGGTGAGCTCCTTCCACGGCTTTCCCTCGTGGGTCGAGCGCAGCTTGAGCAGGAAATCGGGGTCGCTGTCGCGCGCGACCGTGAAGATCCTGAAGTTCGTGTCATCCATCGGCACGACCCATCCGATCATGTTCGTCTGGCCCGACGCGAGCTTTGGTGACGCGACGACGCGCAGGTTCGGGAACATGACCTCGGTCACGCGGCGCAGCTGACGGCCGTCGCCGAGCTCGCGCATCTGGATCGACCGCACGCCCGTGGGGGTGTATTCGTAGCTCACCTCGGGAATGAGGGCCATCTCGGGAGTGAACTGATTGCCGCTGAATCGCGCATGGAGGATCGGCACGTGGAAGGGATCCATGACGTTCTCCCAGTGCTGCAGCCAGTTGAAGTCGAGGACCTCGGGGCCGCCGCCGCCCACGCCCTTGTCGTTGACGATGAGCACCTCGTCATCCGCGAGGTTCTCGAACGTGTCGTACCGCGGAAGGAGCGGCTTCTTCTCCGGCGGTCCCATGTAGGCCCAGATCAGGCCGTACTGCTCCTGCACGGGATACCACGGCTGACGCACGCGGTCGCGGTGCAGGCCCATCTCCGGCTCGCAGGGCTGCTCGAGGCAGTGCCCCTCGGTGTCGAACACCCAGCCGTGGTAGCAGCAGCGGATGCCCTCCTCCTCCACGCCGCCGTAGAACAGCGATGCCCCGCGGTGGATGCAGCGGGGGTGCAGGAGACCCGGCTTGCCCTTGCGCGTGCGGAAGAGGATCAGTTCCTCACCGAGCACCTTGAGCGAGATCGGGCGGGTCGTGGCATCCTCGACCTTCGCGACCGGCTGCCAGTAGCGCCGCAGCACCTCGCCGTAGGGGGTGCCGGGGCCCACCTGTGCGAGCTCGTTGAGCGGCGATCCGGGGCGAAGCCCGTAAGCGGTTCCGGTGTCCATGTGTGTGCCTCCCGTTTCAGATGTCGAGGACGAGGGTGGGGAGCTTGGAGCGGGAGACGCAGATCATCATGGTCTCGTTCGCCGCCTGCTCGTCAGGGGTGAGGATGCTGTCGCGATGCTCGGCTTCGCCATCGACGATGACGGTCTCGCACGTACCGCACACGCCTTCAAGACACGAGCTCGGCACCGGCACACCCGCCTGCTCGAGCATCTCGAGGATCGTGCACGACGACTCGACCGTCACACGCACGCCGGAGCGGCGGGCCTCCACCTCGAACACCGATCCGTCGGCGACGTCGGCGAAGACCTTCGGCTGAAAGCGCTCCATGCGCAGCTCGCCACCGGGCCACGCTGCGCTCGCCTCCTCGAGGGCGTCGAGCATGCGCGCGGGGCCGCAGGCGTACACGACCGTCCCCGCCGCGGGTTCGCCGAGCCACGCCTCGAGGTCGAAGCGGCCTCTCTCATCGCGGGGTGCGACCGTGACCGCGGGCCCCTGCAGGAGCGGGTGGCCGAGGTAGGCCATGCGGGCGCGCTCGCGGCCGAGGTAGGCGACGCGATACGGCTTGCCTGCGCGAGCGACGGCCTCGATCATCGGCAGCACGGCCGTGATGCCAATGCCGCCCGCGACGAACAGGTACTCCTCGGCATCCGCGAGGGGGAAGGTGTTGACGGGACCGCGCGCCTGCACGCGGGCACCGGGGCGCAGTTCGTCGTGGATGCTGCGGGAGCCGCCGCGGCTGACGGGCTCGCGGAGCACCGCGACCTCCCACCGCGTCGCGTCCGACGGGTCGGAGCACAGGGAGTACTGGCGCTCGATCCCGCTCGGAAGGACGAGGTCGATGTGCGCCCCCGGCTCCCACGTCGGAAGCGGCTTGCCGTCGGGGCGCTCGAGACCCAGGCGGAGCACGTCCTCCGCTTCCCAGCGCATGTCGCGCACGAGGAGATCGGTCGTCTCGTCGACGGTTCCCAGCCTCATCGCTTCCCCTCTCGGCATCGTCCGCGCGCCAAATTCGCAACAATGGTTATTATCAATTGGTCGATACCGCGCGTCAAATGCGCAGAACAGGAGAGAGCCCCGGATGAGCGGAGCAGTGCGCGTGCGCGCGGGACTGGAAGACGTGCCGGCCTACAAGCAGGGCCGCCCCGCGGTCGCCCTCGAAGGCACCGAGAGCTTCAAGATCTCGTCGAACGAGAACCCCTACCCGCCGCTGCCGTCGGTCGTCGAGGCCGTCACCGCCGCCCTCGGCAAGATGAACCGCTACCCCGAGTCCGCCGCCACCGAGCTGACGGCCCGTCTCGCGGCCCGCTACGACGTCGCACCCGAGAACATCATCCTGGGCGCAGGATCGGTCGAGATCGTCTCGCAGCTCATCCGCGCCACCTCCGCCCCCGGCGACGAGGTCGTCTTCGCGTGGCGCTCGTTCGAGGCGTACCCCCTGCTCGTCCGCACGGCGGGCGCGGTGCCCGTGCAGGTGCCGCTCAACGCGCAGCACGGTCACGACCTCGACGCGATGCTCGCCGCCATCACCGACCGGACGAGCCTCGTCATGGTCTGCAACCCCAACAACCCCACCGGCACCACGGTCGGGACCGCAGAGCTGACGGCGTTCCTCGACGCCGTGCCGTCGAACGTCACGGTGCTGCTCGATGAGGCATACGTGCACTTCAACCGCCGCCCCGACACGGCCGTCGGCATCGAGGCGTTCCGCGCCTACCCCAACGTCGTGGTGGCCCACACCTTCTCCAAGGCCTACGGTCTGGCCGGGATGCGCGTCGGATACGCGATCGCCCCCGCCGAACTGGTCGGCGCGATGCGCAAGATGGCCGTGCCCTTCGGCGTGACGACCCCTGCGCAGACCGCTGCGATCGCCTCGCTCGACGTCGAGGACGAACTGCAGACGCGCGTCGACGCCCTCATCGCGGAGCGCGAGCGCGTCGTCTCGGCGCTGACGGCCGCCGGGTGGCGCCTGCCGGAGACCGAGACCAACTTCGTGTGGTTCCCGCTCGGCGACGACACGACCGCAGCATTCGAGGTCTTCGAGGCGCACGGCCTGACGGTCCGCGGCTTCGCCGGAGAGGGTCTGCGGGCCACCATCGCTGAGACCGAGGCCAACGACCGTCTCATCGCCATCGGCGCCGAGCTCGCCGCCCGCGGCCTGACCGGCGGCTGCGTCACCGTCTGACCGGCGGCTGCGTCGGTCGCCGGCGGCTGCGTCGGTCGCCGGCGGCGGCGTCGGTCGCCGGTCGCCGGGGCGGCGTCGCGCGTCGGTCGCATCGCGCGTCCACAACTCCGGAGATCCGGCACCCTCCACCACAGTCGACCGCGGAATCCCGCGGTTCCCGGCCAGCCAGCCACCTGAATCTCCTGAGTTATGAACCGAACCCGGCTGCAACCGGCCCCGGCGGCTCGCGGCTGCCTTCATCGGTCGGCCGGCGGTTGGTCACCGCCTGACTACCGGCGGCCCGGCGTGGCCGCTGCGTCGGTCGCCGGCGGCGGCGGCGTCGGTCGCCGGCGGCGGCGTCGCCCGCCGGCGGCGGCGTCGCGCGTCCACAACTCAGGAAATCTCCGGCATCCTCCACCACGACCGGCCGCGGAATCCCGGGGTTCCCGGCCAGCCAGCCGGCTGAATCTCCTGAGTTATGAACCGAACCCGGCGGCAACCGGCCCCCGGCGGCTCGCGGCAGCCTTCATCGGTCGGCCGGCGGTTGGTCACCGCCTGACTACCGGCGGCCCGGCGCGGCCGCTGCGTCGGTCGCCGGCGGCGGCCGCTCGCGGCCGCGTCGCGCGTCCACAACTCCGGAAATCCGGCATCCTCCACCACAGTCGACCGCGGAATCCCGCGGTTCCCGGCCAGCCAGCCACCTGAATCTCCTGAGTTATGAACCGAACCCGGCCGGAATGCGTTCACGAGCGCGCGCGTTGCGCCCGATGATGACCTCTTCCGACCCTCTCGCCCTGTCCGTGCTCGACCTCGTCCCCGTCCGCACGGCACAGACGAGCAGCCAGGCCGTCGCCGCCTCCCTCGACCTCGCGCGGCACGCCGATTCCCTTGGCTTCCGTCGCTACTGGTTCGCCGAACATCACAACATGCCGGCCGTCGCGTCGACCTCCCCGCCCGTGCTCGCGGCGGCCGCCGCGGCGCAGACCGAGCGCATCCGCCTCGGCAGCGGCGGCGTCATGCTTCCGAACCACTCGCCGCTGATCGTCGCCGAGCAGTTCGCCGCGCTCGAGGCGATCGCCCCCGGCCGCATCGACCTCGGCATCGGGCGCGCCCCCGGCAGCGACCCCGTCATCACGCAGCTGCTGCGCATGTCGGGCACCACGAGCGACGTCGACCGCTTCCCCGAGAACATCCGCGACATCCTCGGCCTCGTCTCCCGCGAAGGGGCCAGCGTCCGTCTCGTCAGCCGGCCCGGCGCCGCCTCCGGCGAGCCGTACGCCGTGCACGCCACGCCCGCCGCCACCGGAGCCCCCGACGTGTGGCTGCTCGGTTCGAGCGACTACTCCGCGACGCTCGCCGCCGCGTTCGGACTGCCGTACGTCTTCGCGAACCACTTCTCCGGCGACGGACTCGAGCGGGCCCTCGACCTCTACCGCTCGCAGTTCCGCGAGAGCGAGCACCTCGACGCGCCGCGCACCTTCCTCACCGCCAATGTGATCGCCTCCCCCACCGCGCAGGAAGCGGAGGAGAGGATGCTGCCGCAGGCGCGCATGATGGCCCGCCTCCGCGGGGGCCGCCCGCTCGTCGCGCTCGAGACGGTCGAGCAGGCCGCGGAAGCCGAGGCCGCCGACGGGCTCGCCGCCCCGGTCCTCGACGGGCTGCGCCGCCGGTGGTTCGTCGGCACGGGAGACGACGTGCGCGGCCGCCTCACGGAGTTCGCCGCCCGTCACGGCGTCGACGAGGTGATGGTCTCGCCGGTCGCGGGCTCTTATGAGGCCGAGCCGTTCGAGACGGCACCCGGCCGCCGGCAGACGCTCGAGCTCATCGCGGGCTGACCGCACAGGACGGGCTGGTCAGCTCTCAGGCTCGCCCGAGAGAAGTCCTCGCAGCCAGTCGCGAGCCTCGACGAACACGTCGTCGGAGTATCGCTCCGGGTAGCGGACGATCGCGCGGTCGGCGCGCGGATACGACCCGAGGAAGATCACCTTCGGGCTGAAGCGGCGAAGACCCATGAGGGCGTCGGCCATGCGCTCGTCGGCGATGTGGCCGTCGGCGTCGATGATGAAGCGATACCGGCCGAGCGCGTCGCCGATCGGGCGCGAGGCGATGAGCGACAGGTTGATGCCGCGCGTCGAGAACTGCTCGAGCAGCTCGAGCAGGGCGCCCGGGTGGTCGTCGGGCAGCTCGGCGATGAGCGACGTCTTGTCGGCTCCCGTCGGCGGCGGCGGCGGCACCGTCCGGCTCACGAGCACGAAGCGCGTGACGGCGTTCGGGTTGTCGCCGATGTCGGATGCCAGCAGCTCGAGGTCGTAGTGCTCCAGGATGCCGGGAGGGGCGATCGCCGCCTGGGCGTCGCTCACGCCGTCGACGATGCCCACCGCCGAGGCGACGTTGCTCGAGGCGGGCAGGTGCGCGTGCTCGGGGAGCCTCTCCGTGAGCCACTGAAGGCACTGCGCATACGCGACGGGGTGCGCCGCGACGAGCTTCACGTCCTCGAGGCTCGTGCCGGGACGTCCGACGAGCACGAAGTTCACCGGCACGAGGTACTCGCCGACGATACGGAGCCCCGGGATCGTCGCGAGGGCGTCCTGCGCGGTCGACACGCCGCCGTCGACCGAGTTCTCGATCGCGATCATCGCGGCATCCGAGCGCCCCTCGGCGACGTCCGTGAGCGCCTCGCCGACGTTGCGCACAGGGCGCCAGATCTGGTCGCGCGCCTCGGGCACCTGGCTGAGCGCCGCCTCGGTGAAGGTTCCCGCCGGACCCAGATAGCTGTACGTGCGTCGGGTCTGCGGCGACTGGTCGGGGCTCACGGAGCACAAGCCTAGCCGCGCCGAGGTCGCGAACGCCCGAGTCGATGTGCCGGCCGCCGCGTTCACAACTCCGGAGATCCGGTGCGCTCACACCGCGACACGCGACGATCGGCCCACCGGCGGTGGAATCCTCCGGAGTTGTGCCCACTCGGCGGGAGCTCCACCGGCGCCGCCGCTGAGCCTTGCCTGTCAACCCCACCCCCTCACGGTGCGCCGACGCCGTTCGCGCGGCAGACTGGGGGGATGAGCCGCGCAGGACAGCCCGCCGAAGCATCCGACCTCATCGACATCGACGAACTCATCGCCGCGTACTACGACAGGAAGCCCGACGCCTCGATCGCCGACCAGCGCGTCGCGTTCGGCACCAGCGGCCACCGCGGGTCGTCGCTGTCGACGAGCTTCAACGAAGACCACATCCTCGCGACGACCCAGGCGATCGTCGACTACCGCGCGTCGCAGGGCATCTCCGGCCCCCTCTTCCTCGGCCGCGACACCCACGGGCTCTCCCGCCCCGCCGAGCGCACCGCCATCGAGGTGCTCGTCGCGAACGGCGTGGACGTGCGCGTCGACTCCCGCGACTCGTGGGTGCCGACGCCCGCCCTCAGCCACGCGATCCTCACCTGCAACCGCGGACTCGACGCCGCCGACCCCGGCCGCGCCGACGGCATCGTCGTGACGCCCTCGCACAACCCGCCCCGCGACGGCGGCTTCAAGTACAACCCCCCGCACGGCGGCCCCGCCGACACAGACGCCACCGGCTGGATCGCCGACCGCGCCAACGAGCTCATCGCCTCGGGACTCGACGGCGTGCGCCGCACGCGGTACGCCGACATCCCCACCGAGACGATCGGCACCTACGACTTCCGCGAGGCGTACGTCGGCGACCTCGGCAGCGTCATCGACATGGAGGCCATCCAGCGCTCCGGCATCCGCATCGGCGCCGACCCGCTCGGGGGCGCCTCGGTCGACTACTGGGCCCTCATCGCCGAGCGCTACGGCATCGACCTCACGGTAGTGAACCCCGAAGTCGATCCGACGTGGCGGTTCATGACGCTCGACTGGGACGAGAAGATCCGCATGGACCCGTCGTCGCCGTCGGCCATGGCGGCGCTCGTCGCTCGCCGCGACGAGTACGACATCCTCACGGGCAACGACGCCGACGCCGACCGGCACGGCATCGTCACGCCCGACGCCGGGCTCATGAACCCGAACCACTACCTCGCCGTCGCGATCGACTACCTGTATGCGCACCGTCCCGGATGGCGCGCCGATGCGGCCGTCGGCAAGACGCTCGTGTCCTCGATGATCATCGACAAGGTCGTCGCCGCGCTCGGCCGGCGCCTCCTCGAAGTGCCTGTCGGGTTCAAGTGGTTCGTGCCGGGGCTTCTCGACGGATCCGTCGCCTTCGGCGGCGAGGAGTCCGCCGGAGCGTCGTTCCTCCGCCGCGACGGCTCGGTGTGGACCACCGACAAGGACGGCATCCTGCTGTGCCTGCTGGCATCCGAGATCCTCGCCGTCACCGGCAGGACGCCGTCCCAGCGGTACGCCGAGCTCGAAGCGGAGTACGGATCGTCGGCGTATCAGCGGGTCGACGCGCCGGCGACCCCCGCGCAGAAGGCCGCGCTGGGCAGGCTGTCGCCGGATGCCGTGGCCGCCACGGAGCTGGCCGGCGAGCCGATCGTCGCGAAGCTGTCGCACGCGCCCGGCAACGGCGCCGCGATCGGCGGCCTCAAGGTGCAGACCGAGAGCGCCTGGTTCGCCGCCCGGCCCTCGGGCACGGAGGACGTCTACAAGCTGTACGCCGAGTCGCTGCGCGGCCCCCAGCACCTCGCCGAGGTGCAGGCGGAGGCTCGCGCCGTCGTCTCCGCCGCCCTCGGCAGCGCCTGACGCCGCGGGGCGTCTGCCCGGGCCGAGAAACGAGCCCCATACGAACTGCGCCGCGTGTTATCGTCAACATGCGATCGACAGCGCCGCGACGAACCGACCGCGGCGCGGAACAGGAGCGACATGAGCTGGCTGGTCACAGGCGGTGCCGGATACATCGGAGCCCACGTCGTGCGAGCCCTCGCCGACGCAGGGATGCCGCCTGTCGTGATCGACGACCTCTCCAGCGGGCATGCGGAGTTCGTGCCCGACGGCATCCCCTTCGTCCGGGGCACGATCCTCGACCGCGAGCTGCTCGTGACCACGATGCGCGAGCACGGGGTGGTCGGCGTCATCCACGTCGCCGGCTTCAAGTACGCCGGCGTCTCGGTGCAGCGCCCCCTCCACACCTACGAGCAGAACGTCGAGGGCACCCGCACCGTGCTCGCCGCGATGGCCGAAGCCGGCGTCACCGACATCGTCTTCTCGTCGAGCGCCGCCGTCTTCGGCACCCCCGACGTCCCCCTCGTCACCGAAGACCTCCCCAAGCGCCCCGCCTCTCCCTACGGCGAGTCGAAGCTCATCGGCGAATGGCTGCTGCGCGACCAGGCGATCGCGACGGCATCCACCGACGCGCCCCTTCGCCACACGTCGCTGCGGTACTTCAACGTCGTCGGCTCGAGCGACCCGGCCGTGTACGACAGCAGCCCGCACAACCTCTTCCCGCTCGTGTTCGAAGCACTCCTCGCGGGCAAGACGCCCAAGATCTTCGGCGACGACTACGACACCCCCGACGGGACCAACGTGCGCGACTACGTGCACGTCGGCGACATCGCCGCGGCCCATGTCGTCGCCGCCCGCCGCCTCGCCGCGGGCGACCCGATCGAGCCCGCCTACAACCTCGGCTCACAGAACGGCCTCTCGGTGCGACAGATCATGGACGCCATGGCCCGCGTCACCGGCATCGACTTCACGCCCGAGATCGCCCCGCGCCGCCCCGGCGATCCCGACCGCATCGTCGCGACAGGCGAGCTCGCCGCACGTGACCTCGACTGGGCCAACCGCTACACCGTCGACGAGATGGTCCGCTCCGGCTGGGAAGCCCGCCGCAACGCCGGCTGACCCGGCGCGGCGAGGCGTCCTCCCGGCCGCGGCGGGCGTCGCCGGGCGTCTCTCGCGGGCGGCCGGCGGCCGTCGCTCGCGGGCGGCCGTCGGCCGTCGCTCGCCGAGACAGCCGCCTGCTGCCGAAGTCGCCGCCTATTGCGCCGCAGCATCCGACGGTCTCGGCACCAACCGGCGGTCTCGGCGCCTCACCCCGCCGCGGCCACGGCATCCGCTGCCCGCCCGCCGCCCGCCGGCGCAGCAGCCGGCAGCTTCGGCCGAGACAGCCGCCTACTGCCGAAGTCGCCGCCTATTGCGCCGCAGCATCCGGCGGTCTCGGCACCAACCGGCGGTCTCGGCGTCTCGCCCCGCCGCGGCCACGGCATCCGCTGCCCGCCCGCCCACCCGCCGGCGCAGCGCCAGCGCGGCAGCTTCGCCGAGACAGCCGCCTGCTGCCGAAGCCGCCGCTTGTTGCGCCGCAGCATTCGGCGGTCTCGGCACCAACCGGCGGTCTCGGCGCACGCCAGCAAGACGCCCGCTGACAAGACGCCACGCCAGCGCGCCCCACGCCAGCGCTCCCGCGCCGGCGGCTCAGCTCGACGCGCGGACGACGAGCGTCGGCACGAGGGCGGTGCCGGATGCCGGTGAGCCGTCGATCGCGGCGACGAGCGCCCTGACGGCGGCGGCGCCGAGGGCGTCGAAGTCCTGCCGCACGGTCGTGAGCGGCGGGCGGTAGTCCGCGGCATCCACGACGTCGTCGAAGCCCACGACGGCGACGTCGCCGGGCACGTCACGGCCCTGCTCAGCGAGCGCGCGCAGCGCCCCGAGCGCCATCTGGTCGTTGGCGACGAAGAGCGCGGTCGCGTCGCCGGGCAGCTCTCCGGCGGCGGCGAAGCCGGAGGCGGCGGTCCAGGTGCCGCGCAGCACGGGCGGCGCGTCCACGCCGGCGGATGCCAGAGCCTCCCGCCATCCGCGTTCGCGTTCGGCGGCGGCGTACGAGTCGGCGGGGCCGGCGATGTGCCAGACGGTGCGGTGTCCGCGCTCGAGCAGGTGCGCGACGGCGGCGCGGGCGCCGGCGGCGTGGTCGGTCTGCACGACGGAGTACCGGTCGTCGGCCGGTGAGTCGACGACGACGAGCGCGAGGCCTTCGGGAAGCGCGACCCCTCGGGCGAGGGCCGTCGCTTCGTTGAGGACGATCGCCCCGTCTACGCCCTGGTCGTGGAGGCGCGTGAACGAGTCGGCGACCGCCGCGGGGGCGCCGACGGTCACGAGGGTGAGGGCGTAGCCGTCGGCGGCCGCGGCATCCGCGATCGCCTGCAGCATGCGGGAGTTGCCGACGGTGGCGAGGGTAGCGACGACCACGCCGATCGTGTGGAACCGTCCCGTGCGCAGAGCGCGCGCCGTGCGGTTCACCTGGTAGCCGAGCGATGCCATGGCCTGCTCGACGCGCGCGCGGGTGGCGGGGTCGACGCGGGGGCTTCCGTTGACGACGCGCGAGACGGTCTGGGCCGACACTCCGGCCATGGCGGCGACGTCACCCATCGAGACCCGCCTGCGTGGCGCTGCCCTCATCCCGACCCCGCTCCTTCCGTGCGCGTGCGGTGTCGCCGATTCCGTGTGGCGATCCGTCACGGCGTTCAGAATTCCGGAAACGCCGCGCGTGTTGACGATAACACGCCGTCCGGTTACCGTGTTATCGTGAACACTCCGGAGATCCAGACGGAACAGCTCGGGGCGGGCGTCGTCAAGCGCACCACGCGCCTGGCCGACGGCCGCGAACTCATCTACTTCGACGACCCGGGCACCACCCTCGGACCGGAGCGAGCGGTCGACGCCCGCCCGCTCGACCCGCGCCCCGCGACCGCCACGATGCGGCAGGACGTCCTCACCGGCGACTGGATCTCGGTCGCCGCCGCGCGCCAGAACCGGGCATTCCTGCCGCCGGCCGAGCTCGACCCGCTCGCCCCCCAGACTCCGACCAACCCCTCCGAGGTCCCGTCGCTCTACGACGTCGCCGTGTTCGAGAACCGCTCGCCGTCGTTCGGCCCGGCCCTCGCGGAGGCGACCGGAGACGCACCCGCGGCATCCGACCCGCCGCGGGGTCTCGACGACCTCGAGCACCTGGGCCTCGGCCGCACCCGCACGAGCGTCGGTCGCTGCGAGGTCGTGTGCTTCTCTCCCGATCACGAGGGCTCGTTCGGCACGCAGTCGGTGACCCGCGCCCGCACCGTCATCGAGGCGTGGGCCGACCGCACCGCCGCGCTGTCGGCGCTTCCCGGCGTGGAGCAGGTGTTCCCGTTCGAGAACCGCGGCGAGGCCATCGGCGTGACGCTCCACCACCCGCACGGGCAGATCTACTCGTACCCCTACGTCACTCCCCGCACGACGCGGATGCTGGATGCGATCGACCGCACGGCACCCGACCTGTTCCAGCGAATCCTCGAGTTCGAGCAGGACGGCCCGCGTGTCCTGCTGCGCGGCGAGCACTGGACGGCATTCGTCCCGTTCGCCGCCCGCTGGCCGCTCGAGGTGCACCTCATGCCGCACCGACAGGTGCCCGACTTCGCCGCCCTCGACGACGCGGAACGCGACGAGCTCGCTCCGCTCTACCTGCGACTGCTGCGCGGCGTCGACGCGCTCTACGACACTCCCACGCCGTACATCGCGGCGTGGCACCAGGCGCCCGTTCGCGTCGGTCGCGACACCGTGCGCCTCCACCTCCAGCTCACCAGCCCGCGCCGCGCGGCCGACAAGCTCAAGTTCCTCGCCGGCTCCGAGGCGGCGATGGGCGCCTGGATCGGCGACGTCCCGCCCGAGACCGCCGCCGACCGCCTTCGCGCCGCGATCGAAGGGATCACGCTGTGACCGCCGCCGACGACGCCCGCTCTCTGTTCGCCGAGCTGACCGGCGCCGAGCCCGCGGGCCTGTGGTCTGCGCCCGGCCGCGTCAACCTCATCGGGGAGCACACCGACTACAACGACGGCTTCGTCTTCCCGTTCGCGATCGCCCAGCGCACGCACGTCGCGCTCGGCCGTCGCGGCGACGGGCGCATCCGCGTCGTGTCGACGTTCGACCCTGTTCCCGTCGAGGTGGCGCTCGCCGACCTCGACGAGCTGTTCCCGGCCCGCCGCGACGAGATCGTCGAATGGGCCCGGTACCCGCTCGGGGTGGCGTGGGCGCTGCTGCAGGGGTCCGGCGCCGACCCGGCATCCGTCACCGGCATCGACCTCGCTTTCGCCTCCGACGTGCCCGTCGGGGCGGGACTGTCTTCGTCGGCGGCGATCGAAGGGGCCACGGCATCCGCCCTCGACGAGGTGTGGCGCCTCGGCCTCGACCGCGTCGCGCTCGCGCAGGCCGGACGACGCGCCGAGAACGAGGCCGTCGGCGCACCCACCGGGATCATGGATCAGATGGCGTCGATGCTCGGCGAGCAGGATGCCGGGATCTTCCTCGACTGCCGCTCGCTGGAGGCGCAGGTCGTCGAGCTCGGGTTCGCCGCCGAGGGGCTCGAGATGCTGGTGATCGACACGGGCGTCAAGCACGCGCACTCGACGGGCGGCTACGGCGAGCGCCGGGCGGCGTGCGAGCGCGGGGCCGAGATCATGGGCGTGGCAGCGCTGCGCGACCTTGCGGTCTCCGACCTCGACCGGGCGCGCGAGCTGATGGACGACGTCACCTTCCGCCGTGTGCGCCACGTCGTGACCGAGGACCAGCGCGTGCAGGATGCCGTCGAGACGCTCCGCACGCAGGGGCCGCGCGCCATCGGCCCCCTGCTCGACGCCTCGCACACATCGATGCGCGACGACTTCGAGATCTCCGTGCCCGAGCTCGACCTCGCCGTCGACACCGCCAGGGCCGCGGGTGCCGTCGGCGCGCGCATGACCGGGGGCGGGTTCGGCGGGGCGGCGATCGCGCTCGTCGACAGCGACCTCGTGGCATCCGTCGGCGCAGCCGTCGAGAAGGCTTTCGCCGACGCCGGATTCGCCGCGCCGCACGTCTTCACGGTCGAGCCCTCCCGCGGCGCCGGGCGCGACGCCTGACGCCGGGGGCCACCGTCGGCGCCGAGACCGCCGCCGAGTGCCCAGACCGCCGGATGCTGCGCCACCCTCCGTGGCGAACTCGACAGCAACCGGCGATCTCGGCGCCGCGAACGGCACATGCAGACCGAGAGAAGGGACCGAAGTGATATCCGCACGCGAGTCGATCGCCCTGCCGGGGTTTCAGCACGCCAATCCGATCCCGGCCGCGAGCCGCAAGGGTCCGTTCGTGTTCTCGGGCGGGTTCACGGGGCGGGATGCAGCGACCGGCGAGCTCCCCGCCGACCTCGACACCCAGGTCGCGAACATCTTCGGGTACGTCCGCACGCTCATGGCCGAGGTGGGGGGCTCGCTCGACGACGTCATGAAGATGACGTTCTGGCTCGTCGACTTCCGCGACCGCGCCGCCCTCAACCGCGAGTGGCTGGCGGCCTTCCCCGACCAGGCTTCCCGCCCGGCCCGTCACGTCGTGAAGGCCGAGCTCGACAACGGCCTCCTCGTGCAGGCCGACATCATCGCCGTCCTCGACTGAGCCGTCCGCCCGGCCGCCCGCGCCGCCCCCGGCGCCGAGACCGCCGCCGAGTGCCGAGACCGCCGGATGCCGCGTCGCCCTCCGTGGCGATCTCGACAGCATCCGGCGGTCTCCGCGCCGTGGCATCCCGCACCGGCGGTCTCCGCGCCGCGGCATCCCGCACCAGGGGGCCGCTCAGGCCGGCTCGGACCGCACACGCACGGCCGCGACGACGCCCGCGGCGATCGCGACGACGGTCACCGCGAGCAGGATGCGGAAGTCGACGGCGACCAGCAGCGCGGCGCCCGTGACCGACAGTGCGGTCTGCGGCAGGTTGAACGCGACGTTCGCCGCGGCCGACGTCCTGCCCTGCAGATGGTCAGGCGTCACGCGCTGACGGAGGGTGACGAACGCGACGATCGTCACGGGGATGCCGAAGCCCATGACCACCATGCCGGCCACCGCGACGGCGAACACCGGAATGAGCAGGGCGCCCGTGCCGATGCCGAGCAGTGCCATGCCGACGGCGGCGGCGCGGGCTTCGCCCAGCCGCGTGACGAGCCGGCCGGATGCGATGCCTCCGACCACGGAGCCGACCCCCTGCACGGGCACGAGGATCCCGATCATGGCAGGGTCGACCTCGAGCCGGTCGAGCAGCGGGAACACGACCACATTGAGGAGACCGGTCGCTCCGAAGGCGATGACGATCGCGATCGTCAGCAGCCGAAGGTCGCGCACGCGCCACAGCTGCGCGAACCCGGCGACCAGCTCGTGCAGGACGCCGCCGGCACTGGCCGCCCGCTCGGGGGCCGCCTTTCTCACGGGAAGGGCGGCGAACACGATGCTCGCGACAGCGAACGACGAGGCGGTCATGACGACGACGGCGTGCGGGCCGATGCCGACGTACAGTCCCGTGCCGACGAGCGGCGCGATCAGCCGGAACAGGTTGTCGATCGTCGAGAGCGCGCCATTGCCGGAGGCCAGCTGGTCGTCGTGCAGCATGCCGCGGATGATGCCCGACTGCGCGGCCGCCGTCAGGTACCCCGCGGCGCCGTAGACGAGGATCACGACATAGACGATCCACACGTCGGCGGGTCGCGACACGAATAGGAGCGCCAGCACCACGGGGACGATGAGCGCGTTCGTCGCGACGACGAGGAGCTTGCGCGAGACCCGGTCTGCCAGCAGCCCCAGGAATGGGGCGAACAGGGCGGGAACGCCCAGCCATACGAACACGAGAGCGGCCTGTACGTCAGAGCCGGTGAGCTCCTTCACCCATACCGCCGCCATCAGGAAGAGGGCGCTGTCACCGAGGTTCGTGAACACCCAGCCCGTCACGAGGGCCCGGAAGCCGCGGGCCTTCCACACCGATCCGACCGCCGCCTGCGCGGAGTCCGACTGCACGCTCATCGTTCCCCTCCTTCGTGTTCGCTCGCGGCGCCGTGCCCGAGGTCCGGTCCCGTGCCGACGGGGAAGCGCGGGTCGGCATTGGCGATCGCCACGAGGCGCGAGTAGCGGGCTCCCGGCGGGCGCTTCGACGGGTCGGTGTGGCGGCCTGCGAACCGGTCGGTGATGGTCTGCAGCTCGCGGCTCAGCTCCGCGAGCTCCTCGGCCGTCGCCCAGAACGTCGATCGGGTGAACGTCGATGCCTGCAGCCATTCGTCGGGCTCGGCATCCGCGTGGTCGAAGTATTCCCGGGCGCGCAGGAACTCCGCTTCGACGCCCAGCGTCGCGACCGCCGCGAGGGCGTGCGTCGATCCCGGAATGGCCGGGTCAGGCCGCATATCGAGCCCGGCCGAGACGACCCGCCAGGGCTTCTCACGTCCGCGGCGCGGCGCACGCTCGATGTAGCCGTACTTCTCGAGGGTGCGCAGATGGAAGGAGCAGCTCGCGGGCGACTCCCCGATCGCATCGGCGCATTCGGTGGCGGTGGCCTCGCTGACATCGCCTAGGTGGTCGAGGAGCGCCAGCCGAATCGGATGCGCGAGCGCGCGAATGCGCTCGGGATCGGTGATGCGCTCGGACGTGAGGCGGCGCGGGAAGGGCTCATCGGTCATGACACCGAAGGTACAACTCTAAAGACCCCTTTCGCAAGCATTCTTTAGAATCCGCGGTGAAGGCTCCGGCCCAGGCAGCCGGTCGGCCGCCGCCCCCTTGCCGAGATCGCCCTCTGCTGCCGAGATCGCCACCTGGGGCGCGGCATCCGACGGCGGTTTCGACACTACGCGGCGGTCTCGACGCACCCCGGCGCACCCCGGCGCACCCCGGCGCACCCGGCGCACCCCGGCGCAGCCGCGGCGGCGGATCAGGGCACGCGGTGCAGCCAGGCCTCCGTGGCGAACTTCGACTCGACGAGGGCTTCGGCGTCGGCGTACTCGTCGTCGGCGATGTGCCCCGGCTCGGCGCCGTAGAGCTTGGCGAACGTCTCCTTGAAGCGCTCGATGATCGCCTCACGAGGCAGACCGGTCTGGCTGCGGAGCGGGTCGACGCGCTTGGCGGCCGAGACGGTGCCCTTGTCGCTCAGCTTCTCGCGGCCGATGCGCAGCACCTCCGTGAGGACCTGGCCGTCCATGTCGTACGACAGGGTCGCGTGGTGCAGCACGCCGCCGTTGGCGAGGCGCTTCTGCGCGGCGCCGCCGATCTTCCCCTGCGGTGAGGCGATGTCGTTGAGCGGCTGGTACACCGCGTCGATCCCGAGCGATCGGAGCGCCTGCAGCACCCAGTCATCGAGGAACGCGTACGAGTCGGCGAACGTCATGCCCGCGACGAGGGATGCCGGGACGTACAGCGAGTACGTGACGATCGATCCGGCGCCCATCAGCATGGCGCCGCCGCCCGAGATGCGGCGCACGACGTCGAAGCCGTGCTTCGCGGCGCCCTCGGGGTCGACCTCGTTGCGGTACGACTGGAACGACCCGATGACGACGGCCGACTCGTTCCACTCCCAGATGCGGAGCGTGGGCTTGCGGCGCCCTTCGCCGACGCGCGTCGTGAGCACCTCGTCGAGCGCGAGGTTCATGCGCGGCGACACCGCCTGGTCGTGCACGATCTCCCACTCGAAGTCACGCCACCCCGGCGCTGTCACGAGCGCGCGGCGCACGGCGGTGCCGACGGCCTCGGGGGTGAAGCCGAGCAGCTGCGCGCCCTCGGGGAGGGCCGAGCGGACGGCGGCGGCGATCGTCGCGGCATCCGATTCGACGGGCAGGCCGTTGACGGCCGCGTCGATGTCGAGCAGAGCGTCGTCGGGCTCGAGGAAGAAGTCGCCGGCGAGGTGGAAGTCGGCGATGCGGCCGTCTCGCACGTCGAGGTCGACGACGACGAGCTTTCCTCCCGGGACCTTGTACTCACCGTGCATGACTCAAGCCTAAGGCGGGGCGGGACGCCACGGTCGCGCCCGCCGGAGCCGCAGCTGATGCCGCCGCGCGGGCGGTCAGTCGCGGGCGGGGAACCGGCGGTCGATCCAGGCGAGCAGGTCGGCGCGGACTTCGGCCTGCGACACGTCGTTGAAGATCTCGTGGCGGACGCCCGGGTACACGAGCGTCGTGACGTCGGTGAGCCCGGAGCGCTTGCGGTAGGCGTCGGCGAGCTTGTGCACGCTGCGGGGGCCGCCGACGGTGTCGTCACGGCCGACCATGAGGAGCACGGGCAGGTCGCGGCCCAGGTTCTTGCGCGGACGCCCGAAGATCCGCGCGGCCTCGATGGGGCCGAACAGCCTCAGCAGCGGCGTGGAGGTCGTGAGCGGGTCGTCGAGGAAGGCCTTTCCGACGGCGGGGTCGCTCGCGAGCCACTCCGCGCCGTTCGACCCCGGCCCGTTCCACGGCTTGTTGAGGTCGCCGGCGTTGAGGGTTCCGGGCCAGCGCAGCGCCGAGCCCGACAGCACGAGGCCGTCGTACGCCTCGGGCCGGCGGTCAACGAGCATCTGCGCGAGGAACGACCCCCATGAGTGGCCGATGAGCAAGAGCGGCAGGTCGGGATGCGCCTCGCGCATGAGGTCGGTGTGCTGGGCGCACGCGGCGACCGCCGCACGGATGCCGCCGGGACCGAGCCTGCCGAGCCGTCGCGCGTCGCCGCCGTGCTGGGCGAGGCCGGTGCGTCCGTGTCCGCGGTGGTCGTCGGCGTACACGACGACTCCGGCGGCGGTGAGGGCCTGGATGAGAGCGCCGTAGCGGCCGGCGTGCTCGCCGACACCGTGGAGCAGCTGGACGACCGCGCGCGGCGTGCCCTGGGCGGGGTGCTCGTCGTACGTGATGGCGATGCCGTGTGCATCGATGAACTCGGGCATGAGCCGATCCTAGGGGCGGGCGGTCGGGCCGCGCGCACGGCATCCGCATCGCCCTCGCCGAATTTACTTAGCAAGACTAATAAGCTAGACTAAGTAAATCCATGAGCACTCTTGACACGACACCAGACCAGACAGTTCCAGACCAGCCAGACACGAAACCCGCGCAGACCGATGACCGGCGTGCGCACTCGCTCGCGTCCGACGTCCGCATGGCGACGTTCCGCCTCGCGCGCCGCCTCCGCTCGCAGCGCGCCGTCGACTCGATGAGCGACGCGCAGTTCGCCGTCCTCGCCGCCCTCCAGGTCCACGGACCGCACACGCTCGGCGAGCTCGCCGACCGCGAGCGCGTCTCGGCGCCCTCCATGAACCGCACCGTCAACTGCCTCGAGGAGTCGGGCTACCTGACGCGCACGACCGACGACGTCGACCGCCGCAAGGTCAACATCGACCTGACGGATGCCGGTCGCGCCGTCGTCGACGAGACCGTCCGCCGCCGCGACGAGTGGCTCGAGAACGCGCTCGACGAGCTCACCCCCGCGCAGCGCGACGTGCTGGCCGAGGCCGCGGGCATCATGCGGGAGGTGGCGTCCAAATGAGCGCGATGTTCCGTTCCTTCTCCGCCTTCAACTACCGCGTGTGGTTCATCGGCGCCCTCGTCTCCAACATCGGCGCCTGGATGCAGGCGACGGCCCTCAGCTGGGTCGTGCTGACCGGCCTCACCGACAACGACGCCGGCGCCATGGGCGTCACGATGGCGCTTCAGTTCGCTCCGCCGCTTCTCCTCGTGAGCGTGACGGGCTGGGTCGCCGACCGCTTCGACCGCCGGCGGCTGCTCATGCTGACGCAGAGCCTCCTGCTCACCGTCGGGGCCGTCATCGGCGTGCTCCTGCTGCTCGACGTCATGACGCTTCCCCTCATGTACGCCTTCGCGTTCGTGCTCGGCATGATCGCCGCGTTCGACAACCCGACGCGTCAGGCGTTCGTCTCCGACCTCGTCACCCGCGAGCACGCCGCGAACGCGGTCGCACTGAACGCGGCATCCTTCAACGGGGCCCGCATGATCGGCCCGGCCGTCGCCGGCATCGTGATCGTCGCGGTCGGCACCGGATGGGTGTTCCTCGTCAACGCCATCACGTTCCTCGCGATGATCGTCGCGCTCTCCCTCATCCGCACGGGCGAGCTCATCCCCCGCGTCAAGGCGCCGGGGGCGTCGCGTCTGGCCGACGGCTTCCGCTACGTCGCCGGTCGCCCCGACCTCATGGTCGCGTTCGTGATGGTGTTCCTCCTCGGCGCGTTCGGCATGAACTTCCCGATCTTCGCCTCCACGATGGCGCTCGAGTTCGGGCAGGAAGCCGACGGCTACGGCCTGCTGAGCTCGATCCTCGCGATCGGCTCGCTCGCCGGCGCGCTGATGGCCGCCCGCCGCGATCGGGCCCGCATCCGCATGGTGATCCTCGGGACGGGACTGTTCGCCGTCGCCGGCGCCGTGTCGGCGTTCATGCCGAACTACTGGCTGTATGCGGCGACGCTCATGCTCACCGGGTTCGCGGTCGTGACGACGCTGACCACCGCCAACGGCTACGTGCAGACGACCACCGACCCGGCCCTCCGCGGCCGTGTGCTCGCGCTCTACATGGCGATCCTCATGGGCGGCACCCCGATCGGGTCGCCGATCGTCGGCTGGGTGGCGGCCGAGTTCGGTCCGCGCACGGCGATCATGCTGGGCGCCGTCGCTGCGGCTGTCGCGTTCGCGATCGGGTTCGGCTGGCTGCTGCTGTCGGGCCGTCTGCACCGGCACGAGTCGCGTCGCTTCGCGCTCACGATCGACGAGACCCGTCCGATCTCGGTGATCGCCCCCGAGGAGTTCAGCGACGAGGTGGCATCGACCACCGCGATCCC
>Ga0180217_1000420_pt1 | contig 70914 bp, 80 predicted proteins | sample eDN3rd37CBELigOP_FD_128521 | JGI IMG/M metagenome (GOLD analysis project Ga0180217, IMG submission 128521) | Enriched Organic Plus compost microbial communities from Emeryville, California, USA - eDNA 3rd pass 37_C BE-Lig OP (version 2) (version 2) ...
CGCGAAGCGGAAGACGAACGTGCCGTCCTCCGCGTGCTGCTCCTTCTGCATGGCCAGGAGGTGGTTCCACAGCCAGCGGCATGCTCCGGCGTGGCGCGCCAGCGCGGCCTTCTGCACCCTGTTGGGATAAAGCTTCAGTCGGTATGCCTTGCTGATCCGAGCCAAATGTTCCCGCTCCGTTCCTTATCGGAAGTGCCGGATGCGGAACGGAGCGTCAACCTCAAAACTCGGATAGCCTCAGCTGATCGGATTGCCTTGCTCATCGCAGGGGATTCCGCGAAGGACACAGGCCAGCACTTTATCTGCGACGGCTGGATCGCCTGCGATTGCGCGGCCGGTTCCCGATACGCGGTACCTTTCAAGCTCTCCTGGCTCAGAGCCGCTCTTGACTGCCACGTGCCTCAAAAGGTTGTCGACCGTCCTTCGCGAGATTCTCTCTTCATCAAGATAACAGATGATTCCCGAGCAGACGATTTCCGCCCCTTCGTAATCCTCGGCCGCCTCCGCGGCGACCATTTTTCTCAAAATATGAAGTGATCGTTCCGAGAGCATGTTGTGGCCTATCTTTTCTGCTGTGCGCGGTCAGCCTCGAGCACCAGTTTAAGATGGGTTCTGTCGGCGATATCAAAACCGAAATCTTCCCTAACCCTACGCCGCAGGAAGGGCAACGTAAAATGCTCCTTGAAGATCGGTAGATACCGGGGCGGGATTGTGGAAAGGAATTCTTCGTAGCTGACAGGAAGATAGTTCTCTTTCACTTCACGCTTCCAGGAGTGTTCATACCTATATGTCAACAAAAAATGGACGAGACTCCAGTTCTCGTCGATCGATCCCCATTGTGCTTCCCATTCATCGAGACGCTTCCTGTCGAAAACCTGGCGGATGCGAGCCACTTGCAAGGGATCTGCGGGCCTTGTCGTTGAACGACTTACCATCATGTCCCTGATCGCGATGTAGTCGAAAACAGCCTCGGATTCGCCCCAAATCCGCTTCCACATGGCAGTCAATTCCGTTTCCGAGAGATAGCTGTAGGCCTCGTGAATGACAGAAGAGAGAACCAGACAGGTTTTCTTATCCTGTGCTCGTGCGCGGACGACGATTTCTAAAACCTCATTCCAGGATGAGGTGTAATGGATGGACGTGCGGCCTCCGGGATTCTGGGTTCTCGCGATTTCAAGCATTTCCTCATTGTTGTCGAATCCGACAAGGTCAACGTCCGGAAAAATCCTGTCAATGAAACCGAGCATGGTTCCGTCCGCGCATCCGAAGTCAACGAAGACTGCAGCATCGACCTTGTCCAGGAAAAAAACCTTGTCGATCAGCGGTTTCGCCATTTCGGTCGTGTAGCGGAACGAATCCGCGATGGGTATGGAATTCATCGTTCAATCCTTTCAGATGAAAGCTTCTGACGGAGTTTATGCCCTGTCAACAAATTGCGCGTTGTTCGGAGAAGCATTTCGGACAACAATGCTTGTATTCCACGGGATGTCCAACATGAACAATGATGCGCTCAGGAAACTTTGCTGGCTGGTCTACATTCTGGCAGCTGCGGGGATTTTCACCGGGTGGATCGCTACTCTCGTGGCGCTTGTAATAGCTCACGTCAAATCCGGGGACGCGTCGGGAACTCTTTTCCACTCCCATCTCAGAAATGTGAAGCGCACGATATGGATCGGCACCCTCGTCTTCTTTGTCGGTGTGATCCTCAGCTGGTTCCTGGTCGGGATTCCGATCATGTTCGCAGCGGTGATCTGGTATATCTACCGGACAGTAAAGGGTATGCTGTTCCTGATCGAGGAGAGGCCTTATCCTGGCCTTTAGGCTCCGCCGCTTCAGATTGCCGACCTTCCAGAATTGCGTTACTTTGCTGCATTGACCCAGATTTGTTGGATCCGGGTTTCATGTTTCCTGACTGAGGCGTCCATGGTTCGATGCAGCGGAGTCATTCATGATGTTTCCGGACTTCATGAATGGAACCGGATTCAATGGAAAATATCCGTCTCAAGACCGCTCAAGGAATTTTGACGCTTCTCGGAATCAAGGGTCTCGGTCCTGCTACAGCGCTCAAGCTGGCAGGCAAATTTGAGACAATGGGGCAAATCCTGAATTCGTCGGCAGATGATCTTAAGGGTCTCGCTAACGAGCCGATCAGGAGGATTCTGACCGAAGGAGGTCCCGAAGTTGCCGCAGCAGTCCGTAGGGCCAATGACGAGATCGGTCGCGCGGAAGAGATCGGCGCAACGGTGATCAGCGCGTTCGATGATCAGTATCCCCGCCGCCTTGCGAGTGTTTCCGACAAGCCTCTCGTACTCTACACCTCCGGCGATCTCTCATTGCTGGAGAAGTCCGTAGCATGCGTAGGTACACGCAATCCAACCGAGTTCGGGTCCGTCGTGTCCCGGAAGGTCACTTCAGCGCTCGGCGAATTCGGCTGGACGATCGTGTCCGGCTTGGCCAGGGGAGTGGACTCCATTTGCCACAACGCGGCTCTGGCATGCGATACGCCGACCGCTGCAGTGCTTGGCTCCGGCATAGACAAATATGCTTCGAACGCAGCGTACGAACTCGTGACCCGCATTGTAGAGGCGGGCGGCATTGTAGTCACCGAGCAGCCGATGGGGAGGGAAGCGGATCCGTCGACGCTCATAAGACGGAACCGGATTCAGACAGGAGTGTCGGCCGCAACGGTCTTCATGCAGGCCGACCTGGAGAGCGGCACGATGCATTCGGTAAAGTATGCTCTCCTGCAAGGGCGTCCGATTTATGCTCCCGAGGTTCCGGCTGCATTTGCCGACGAACCCCTCAATCGTGCGGCATCTGCGCTGACCAGAATGAATCCGGTCGATTTCGGAAAGCTGATCAACGCGAACGCGGCACTCGAGGAGGCGCTTTCAAGACTTGGTCGTCGGACAGTAGCGACAGCAATCACGGGCAGGGAGTTCTACCCGATCATGATTTCTCAGCTCGAGGACATGCTCGAACGTCCGCAACCCGGCATGGCCATGGCGGGATGACAGATGGGCGGCTACTGCTACGGTGAACCCGAACCAGTGGAAGATTGTCCCTGCTGCGGGGGCGAGGCCTTTGCAGAATACTGTGACGTAGGTGTTGGAATGGTCCAAATCGAGCCGTTCCGGTGCTCGGTATGCGGGGCGATTGAATCCATGCAAAATCCAGGTTGGGAAGTCCCGCCCAAACCCTCGGAACTCGGCCAAGAAGTGACAGGCTATTTCATCAACGAAAAAGGTTACGTGTTTGAGACAACTTTCCGCAATGGCCACGCGGAACTCTTCGCCGCAATGAAGTCGTCTTGGCCGGCACAACGAGCGAAAGGTTGCGTCAGGATTACATGTCTTGAGGGATATGCGATCGATCTGCCACCGTTCATGACGGATGCGACGAGGAGGGCACTATCGAAGACCCTGAAGGAGATAGGGGAGCGGTGGGGGCTTGCTTATGTCGTGGAAGCAGGGGAGATCTTTGGCGGCATGCGGACGAGAAGCAGGATCATGTCGATCGTTTCGAGACTGCCCCGTGAACCTGAAAGCTCTCCGCTGATGTCGCCTTGATCATGGCTTCCACGAAACGTTAATGCTCCTCAGCTTCCTGATGATCCCGACGGTTTCCTTGCGGTCTATTTCAATCGCTCCCGCTTTGACCGCCAGTGCCCGTTTGCTCATGCAAATATCGTAGTGGGGTGTCGATGCTTTCCCCTGGAAGTGCCGCCTGCTGATCCCTATCCTGTCTGCCATGGCGTGCAGTTCTTCAGGGCTGTCGGCTAGCATGTGACACATTATCATCCCGCGGTAGGGATTTCTTGACCTGTCGACGTACACTGGCATGTGGCGAATCCTCGTGGGGTTTAGAAATTCTATGGCATGTCGGCCGCATTCTTCAATATTGTTGACGCAACATTGAGCTTTGAACGGGTTAAAATCCAATATGCCATCAATGAACTTCCGCTTGAATCCAATGAGGCATCGGTCAACATGGACGAGAAACGTTGATGGAGACGAACCTCATGTCAGAAAAACCGATGAGTACGGAAGAAATCGCGGAGCGGATGCTAAAGCGAAAGAACATGGTCAAAGACTTGGCCGTAATGGTTGGCATGACGATTGGGTCGAAGATCCTGACTGCCAGGCGGCCGGCAAGGAATTGCTCCGGCTAAATGAAGAGTTATCCGGAAAGGAACGGATCATTCACGACCTCCAGAAACAACTCGCCACGGCAACAGACCCCGAATATTTGGCCGCGGCCATCGGTAAGGTCGGAATGGTCGACAAGGAGTGGCAGGACCGGGCTTTGGACGCAGAGACCACCCTTGGCGCGCTTCGGGCACGCTTGTTGGCCGTTTCCGAGACCATCACGGACACCGCAATTGCGGAGGAGTTGCGGAAACTCGCGGAACTGTCGGTCTCCACTGTTGTCCGAAACGTCGATGCCCCGAGGGAGCAGGATGAACGCCGGGAAGACGGGCACAATCCTCTTCTGAAAGCTGCCCGAGACGCGGCCCTGGCACTGGCTGCTTGGACCAAAGCGTTGGCGGAAGCAGATCGGGCAAAGAGAACGCCCTATGCCTTCGAGTACGGGAAATCAAATGGCGACGGAACATTCAGCGTCGTGATTGAGAGGGGTGATCCGGTGAACCCCGTACCCGATTGGCCGATCACGCCTTTGTATGCGCAGCGGGGTTCCATCGGCTAATCGGGATGGACCAGCGCCATAGTCCAAGATATCAACAACAGGAAGAACTTCGCATGAATGTTGATGATGCCATGGTCAAGCGGCCGTTGGCGTAAGGAATCATTGCAATCCAAAGGATTCGAGTGGAGCAAATTGTTGACATCCACCGAAAATCCTTTATGGTCGCCTCAACTCACGGAGAGGCAAATGCAAAACACGATCACCTATGCGGTCGGAGACGTCCACGGAAGGGCGGATCTCCTCGAGGCGGTGATCGCTCATGCATTGCGTGACGCGGAAAAAGTCGGAGCCCCGGCCCGCTTTGCGTTCATTGGCGACGTCTGCGACCGAGGGTTCCGTTCGCGGCAGTCTTTTGACCTTGTTGCGGAAATTGTTTCCGAATTCGAGGGATCGTTTCTCGTAAGGGGCAACCATGACGACATGTACCACAAAGCTGTTGCAGGAAACGACAGGCGTGTCACCGCTGCATGGATCGGCAGGGGCGGTATGCAGACTCTGGATTCCTATCTGATCGGTGACCCTTCCGGGGCGATCGAAATCATCCGCACCTTGCATAACGACCATCTGCGTCTGGTCGAGACGGCAGCTCAATGCGTCATCGAGGGTGGGATCGTCTATTCGCATGCAGGGATCGATCCTTCCAGCGCAGTGCACAGCCAAGATGCGCGTGACCTTATGTGGATCAGGGAACCTTTTCTTGATCATGTGGGATTGCTTTCCCATACCGTGGTACATGGACATACCGTGGTGGGGGACTTGCCTGTAGTCACCGAGAACAGGATTTCAATCGACACGGGAGCTTACAAAAGCGGTCGCCTTTCGGTGGTAGCCGTATCTGATGAAGGCTTCCGGTTCTTCCAGACAGACGGCAGGGCTAGCCGTGTGATTGAAATTGAGCCGGTATGCTTGGACCGCGGTTACGGCACCGTTTTGGACCGCAGCAAGCGCCTGGCCGATTGGAAGTTGGCCGCCTGATAATTGGAAGCGACATGAAGATTGGAAACATCGAAATTTTCAGGGATCGCGAAAACAGGACGGGATTGTCCGTAGCAGGCGGCGAAGCCATTGAGGATGTCAGTCAACTGCCGGAATTCCGTATCGAGGTTCATGTGTTCATCAATGCCGACGCAGCGTCGGCATTCGTATCAGGCATCGAATTGGCCGGTATTGGCAACAATCTCGTCTACGACTGGCAAACAGGAGAACTTGGGTCCAACAGGACAGTCATCGTCGGCAGGCTGGACGAGATGCGACCTGACGGTAACCTGGAAGAAGCCGTGCGGATCGTCTGTCACAAACCGTCTGGTCTGGACGGGAAAGCCATCTCCGATCACCTGGAGCAACGAAGCAGACAGCTTCGTGCAGAGGAGGAACGCGAAAGAAAGGAAGCCGCAGTTGTCGGGCAAGCTTTGGCAGAACTGAATCTTTCGGGATGGGAAACAGGTCGAGGATGGTGCCGTTTTACAATAGGGAACGCCATCGGAGTTTCCGTTTCGTGGAGCAAACTGAAAGGGCCGTTCAAAGTTGAAGTGGCCATCGACGATCTGTTGCAGGGTTATATCGATGTTTCCGCCGACCTGGCCTCGGTGGCAGAGAAACATGGCTATCGGCTGGACAAATTTGATGCCTGCCTGGTCGATGAGGGGGTGCCGGATTTGGCTTTGTTGGGTGAACGACTTGGGAAGGTAGCGACGGTGCTGGAGGCATGCCGAACCAGGCGGGAAAAGGTTTATCACGAAGATTTCGTTATCAAGACAAAGATGACAGCTTCGCGTCGGCGATTCCTTGAGGTGGCTCATCGTTTCGGTATTTCGCGATTCCACAAGCCACGGAGTGGAGCCAGGTTCAAAGCCGGGGATCTGGAGATCGGACAGGCAGAGATCAGCACTCTCTTGAAGGTAGGCTGGATCGAGGAAAACGGCAGAGGATACTCCGTGACTCCGAAAGGGATTGAGGTCTCGGGCATCAGTTAGTGATCATCAGGATTTTCAGGTTTGGAAGGTCAAGGAACGGGATGATGAATGAACAGATGGAATCGCTGGACAATCTCACGAAAGCGGTCTGCGCCGCATGGTTCGGAATGATGGAACCACGTGTCGGCCGGCTGACATTCGGGATGAAGGAACAGCGGCCGTCCCCTGAAGCTCAGGGTGCCCTGGATCGCTTGGTGGGAGCGGGCGTAATCTCCAGGAGCGATAACGAGGATGGCTCCGTCGTCTACGTCCCGCAGATTGACTGCCGCGAACTGTTGGGATGGTTCATCGAAAACGGCGATCTCCCCGAATATCGGATTCCGTTGACGGAGAAGATCATTCCTGAAGCCAAGGAGGGTTTCGCAATGGAATTTTCAAGCCCGTCCGGCCTTGGAGAGGATGGCCTCGAGTTGCTCAAAAATGCCGCTCATGAAATCACGCACAACAAAAAGCGGGGCGATTGAATGCTGGATATCAATCTTTTTCGGACCTCGCCTGAATTTGTCATTGGTGCCCTGGTCAACAGAGGCATGGACAAGGCGTCGGCCGAGCAACTTGTCGGAAGCATTTGTGGCAAGGACAAACAGAGACGTGTTGCCCAGACCTCCCTGCAGGATTTGCTTGCGAAACGGAACGCCGCAACAAGGCAGATCAGCACGGCGATGTCTTCGGGAGATCGCGAACAAGCCGAGGTGATTAAGCAGGACATTGCCCGGATGAAAGACGAAATCCGGCACCTCGAGACGGTGGAGCGGGAAACCGCCGCCGAACTTGAATACTTGTGCGCGACAGTGCCGAATGTTCCGCTTGATGATGTGCCGATCGGGAAGGACGAACATGACAACGTCGAACTCCGTCTGCACGGTGCGAAGCCGGAGTTCGGTTTTTCTCCCAAGGAGCATTATGAAATCGGCGAAAAGCTCGGGCTTTTGGATTTCGCCGCAGCGGGAACTATTGCCGGGTCCAGGTTCTCGGTCACCAAAGGGTCGTTGGCGCGACTCTCGCGTGCTTTGGGCCAGTTCATGCTTGATCTTCACACAACGGAACACGGCTACACTGAAGTGGAGCCTCCGCTTCTCGTAAGGGACGCAGCCGTGTTCGGGACAGGCCAGTTGCCGAAATTTTCCGAAGACCTGTTCAGAACCACGGACGGCCGCTGGCTGGTTCCGACAGCGGAAGTCCCGCTCACCAACCTTGTGCGGGAGCGGATTCTCGATGATGGAGTACTGCCTTTGCGTTACACGGCACTCACACCGTGTTTCCGTTCGGAAGCCGGAGCGGCAGGGAGGGATGTCCGCGGCATGCTTCGTCAGCATCAATTTTCGAAGGTCGAGCTGGTAAGCATCGTCAGAGAAGACGAGGGGGAAGCCGAACTCGAACGGATTACTAAATGCGCCGAAGAAGTCCTCAAGCGGCTCGGACTGCATTTCAGGACCGTCGTCCTGTGCACCGGAGACATGGGCTTCGGGGCACGCAAGACATACGACATCGAAGTCTGGTTGCCGGGACAGGGTGCTTACCGGGAAATCTCTTCCTGTTCGCTTTGCGGCGACTTCCAGGCCAGACGAATGGATGCCAGGTACCGCAAAGGCGGAAGGGTGGTCCATGTACATACGCTCAACGGCTCAGGTGTCGCTGTGGGCCGCGCGCTCATCGCAGTGATGGAGAACTACCAGAACGAAGACGGAAGCATCACCGTCCCGGAGGTCCTGCGACCTTACATGGGAGGGGTAGGTTTGATCTGTTGACGTTCAGGCTTGCTGACAGTCGCAGCAGCGGCCCGTTTTAAGCGTAATGTCCAGGAGGTCTTCCTTGTTCAGCATACGCGCGCCAACACCTCTCGACGCGCGCATCAATGCGGTTTGCCCCTCTTCGGAAAGGAATGCTTCCACGACTTTCCTCTGCCAAACCCCGGGTACCCGGATCCGGTAGATCAGATCAGTGATAAGCGCATGTCCAGCTGAGACGAGGCAAATCTTGCGGTGAAGCTTCCGGTCTACGCGCGCAAGGAGGATGTCTCCCGGTCCGGCGATCCGCCAGCCGGGTCTGAACTGACATGGTTGATTGCCGGGAAGCCGATACGCAAGGGGATCAGGCTGAATGAAGTTGCAGGTGTGAAAGACGGGATAACCGCAATTAGGTGCTTGCGACGAGGAGATTCCGCCGCGGGCAATATCAGCTTGGATGTTCCTGAGTGTGAAGCCAGCCGAAGGATCCTCAGGAAATCTGTAATACTTGTAGTCCATCCTGAGCGCGGCTTGCGAATGGGAAATCCATTTTGGCGGACACAATTCACCTTTACCCAGCTCCCGAATTTCGATTTCTTCTCCATTTCCGGGTTCGTTACGGAAGAAGAGAGCATAAGCTTGAGCTTCGGTGTCATGGAACGAACCGCGTGGAAGCTGCACCACTTGTCTGATGGACACCCGCTTTAACAGAGCCTTCCTTACCGCCTCCGAACGGCTGCCGGAAACCGTCCCGTCAGGGACAATTACTCCGATTTCGGCACCTGGTCTGGTGAGTCTCAGCAATTGTGCAATAAAGAGGATGTCCGAAGAAATCCCGCCGTTATTTTTTAGGGCAAGGTCATCCAGACTGGCATCCGCAAGAATCCGAGAAAAGTTCTGCCTCCACGGAATTCTGGTATAGGGAGGGTTGCATAGGCCTAAATCAAAACGTGCGCCTCCCACCAATTCCTCCAAGTTTTCGCCAAGAGCATCTGCAACCAGATGCTCGTGTCCCCCATTTCCGGATGGGCTTATCTCTGTTCGAAGCCTTTGTGCGGAAGGATCGACATCCACTGTTTGAATCCTGGCTCCAAACCAGCGGCGGGCGGCTGCCAAGGAAAGCGCACCTCCGCCAGAACCTAGATCTAAAATCGAAGTCGCGTGAACTGTTTTAAAAAGATTGACGAATATTTGGCTGACCTCCATCCCCGTATAATACCTTCCTAAGGAATCGCCTTTCATAATGAATCCTGTTGCAATGAAAACGCATATGTCACAGTGTGACCCGCATTTGTCCTCAGGCCTAGGCATACAAACGGGATTGTGCATTTCTCCCAATCCGGAAAGCCTGTATGGGAAACCAATCTTGGGGCGCTCATGACAACCGACATTATCGGCGATGTCCACGGCCACGCGGACGAACTTGAATTTTTGCTGCACGACCTCGGTTACAGGGAACGCAGCGGCGCATACCGCCATTCCGAACCTGGCCGCAAGGCGCTGTTTCTAGGTGACCTGATCGACAGGGGTCCGAAGCAACTTCGTGCTGTCGATATCGCTCGCCGCATGCGTGACGCAGGATCAGCGGACATCCTCATGGGGAACCATGAGCACAATGCAATTGGATACGCCACGCCCGATCCGGACCGCCCGAAATATTTCCTGCGCATCCGCGGAACCAAAAACCGGGCACAACATGCGGCGTTTCTGGAGGCAGTGGGAGAGGACAGCGCGCTTCATCGCGAGCTGGTGGACTGGATGAAAACGCTCCCGTTGTTCATGGAAAGCGACGGGTTCCTGGCCGTTCATGCTTGCTGGCATGCCGGCTGCATAGCTCATCTGAAAGGTATGGTGGCTGACAGTGGCGGGGTCCTTCCGGAAGACCTGCTGCTGCAAACTTTCCGCAGGGGATCAAGGCTGAACGAGGCTGCGGAAATCATCCTGAAAGGTGTTGAAATCGCTTTGCCCGACGGTGTGTTCTTTCACGACAAGGACGGCCACAAAAGGACAAAATCCCGCCTTCGTTGGTGGGATGACGGAGCCCGCACCTTCGCGTCGGCAGCGATCGCCGAAGAAGGCGTCTCCGGCCTGCCAGAAGACGAGCTGCCGCCAGAGGCGACCGTTCCTCATCTCGGGAACAAACTCGTTTTCTTCGGGCACTATTGGATGCCGGGAGACCCCCATTTGCTAACCGAGCGAAAAACCTGTCTGGATTTCTCGATCGCAAAAGGCGGTTCTTTGTGCGCATACACGTGGAGAGGTGAGGACATTCTCCTGCAAGAGCATTTGACTTGGGTGGGGAACCGCGAATTTCTGCCGATGCCTTGATTGCTGTTGCCGCATGCTGGCCGTCGGGGTTTTGTTGATTCAACGTGGATTATAAGGGGCGTGAGATGTCGGGACTCGATCTAAAATTTGAACTTCTGTTTCCGTACGAGCTGATCGTCGAATTCGCCAACAAGATGTTGGCAGATGCAGGGCAATCAGTCAGGGCAGTCGATGCAGCGGCCGTCCATCATAACTATTATGTTTTCCAGTCTCTTGCCGGAAACGGCAGGGCAGTCACGCTCTATGCTCCCATCTGTGAATTCGACACTGGCGTCATTTCTTTCCGCTCGATCCTGCAGAAGGCGGGTTCGCTTCCTCGATGGCTGACGAACGGACAGGCCTCGAGCGATTGCAGGGAACTTGTTTTCCATGGGGAGCAGGGGCCGAAGCTGATCGCGAGCAGGGACGCGCTGGCGGCATATATGCGCTCTGGCAAGCCCGAGGCGTACCGCAGTCCAGACCTTTATCTCCAAAACGTTGAAACACGGCTATCCGAATATCTGGCTCGCGGATGGTACGGGGAGGATTACGTTATTGTCTCGGAGGGAAAAAAGGAAATCCTGCCGCACGACAGATCGCCTTCAATGGTGTTCTAGTTGCTTGACTGTCGTCGAGGACAATGTCATCAAGGAAATCGACGGCAGTTCTGCGCCATCCTCTCCCAGGCTCACGCTACGGTAAAGCAGAACATCTGATTACGGCATTCCGCCCAACAGCGGCCGTTGCCGGGTAACGGGAGAACCTGGTTTACATGCCGCATGGTTGAGGTGAAAGAATGACCGTTACAATTTCAATTGATGAAAACAATGTGGCTGAAATCGCTAAATCCTTGCAGAAGCGGTTTCGTGAAATCGGGATCGACGTCAAACTCGGGCAGGCCTATGACGCCGTTGCAGCCATGGCGGGCTTCCGAAATTGGCACGTCATGAAGGCGGCCTTGCAGGAAAGGCCTCAGGCAGGCTCGGGGAACGGAAATCTGGCCAAATCTCTCGCTTTGGCAGCCGAAGCAGGCATGAAAACGGGAGCGATAGCAGAACGTGATGCTCGCCGCCTCAAAGCTGCTTCGGAGGGCGATCCGGATTCGTTGCGACGGCTTGGAGCAGACTGCGGACTGCTTCCCTTCATCTTTTTCGACATCGAGGAAGAACTGGCACGACAGCGAAAAATCGGATCTCACATGTCCCGTGACGAACTCGTTGAATTTTCGCTGGAGTACTCCGCAAATCTGTCGGCGGGAAAGGCTGCCTATTCGGATTTCTTTGCTGATTGGCTGCATGACCGCCAAAATGCGGCTCTAAAGCCATGATGAGGTAAAGGACTCCTGCATGACGACCGAGGGGTGGAAGAAGAAGCGGAAGGGGGCTGCCGTTATTTGGATTCATCCCTCGGCGACGGATGGCCGCGCGATAGTGCAGAATCATCTGGGAGTATTTTTTGGCGGCCGGACATTCAAGACAGTCGAAGAAGCGAAAAGCGCCGCATTGACGGAGCCACCCGTTCTTGGGGAGATCAAAAATGTCTGAACGCATCATAGCGGCAGCAATCAATTTCGGGGCTATTATTACCCTTCCGCCTCCGGCGCGACATCATACCATTTTGCAGAGCATGGATCTGGAGATGGGATTGGAAGGAGCAAATATGATTCCCCAGAGCCAAGGTTTCATTACCGACAGCGGGCGGTATGTAAACCGCATCGAAGCCTTCTACATCGCCCAAGCTGCTGGCCAAATCCATTTCCGGATCTGAAGGCCCGCAGCTGTTCTCAGAGGATCTGTGGTGATCCGAGTGCATCCGATGCTCTCACCCTTTCACTTTGCGGTTGCCGCAGTTATTGTCACACTCAATCGACCACTGCGGGACGGATGCTGAACGATGGAAAAAGATGATGTGATCCTTTACGTGACCGTAACGGGTACTCCTTCGGGACCAGAAGATGAGGATGTTCCCGGAGTTTACGAGTTCAGTGTTCCAGTAGACTATGCGGCCGATTACCGAGCCAGTGCGGTTCTGGACACATTCCATGCCAATGTCGCCGTCGAATGTCTGGACGACTTCGATTTCAGGGTAACTGATGTGGACGGCAACGTTTTGGTCGAGCCGGATGATGCACAAGGATATGCGCGGATAGGCAAAGCACAGTTCTGGGGAAAGGTGCCTCATCCCTCTGGACCGAACCCCTAGTCCTCATAGACGCAGACTTTTAGGGCCTTCACTTCGCCGAGCTCCATTCCATGAAGTGAGAATCGGCGCGGCGTCTCGCATCAGCACCGCTCCGCCACCAAGCCTGTGACCGGATAAGGCTAACCAGTCCGTCAGTTTTGAATCCCGCGCGTGACTTCCACGACCTTCCCCGCCGTCATGAATACGATCAAGCCGCGTTCGGCGTTGTTCATTTCCATGTATTGCCGGACCTGCTTCTTGTAATGGTCGATTGTGGACGGCGTCGGCCGCGGATCAGATTTCCAGTCGACAACTGTCCTGACGCGCCCGTCTTCCATCACTTCAGCTGCATCCATGACACCGATGACGGCCTTTTCGAGCTCGCCTTCATCAATGGAAGCAGCGGTCGCCACTTCGGGAAAAAGTCTTTCCCTGATGGCTTCGATTTCGGGGAGTGCCAGCGTTCTGGCAACTTCCGAAGCCATTGCGTCCGGATCAAGCGGTTTGGAGAGTTGGCTGTTTTTCGAAGCGGCAAACTGGAGACAGAGTTCTGCCGCCCGCTCTTTCAACGATGCCTCGTCTTCCTCCGTTTCGCCTGTCAACACCTCTTCGATGAGTTTGTGCATCACCACGCCGCGTTCAGGTCCCCCTGTTTTCATTTCGGCGGGATCGATGACAGGCTCCGCTTCGATCAGTTCGTCGATCGAAAGACGGTCACTGGTCAGCGGGGAGGTTTCGTGACGTGAGGGGCTGATGCGGATGACCGGCTTTTTTTGACGTTCGATCCTTTTCGCTTCGGCCGCGAAGGTTTCCTTGTCCTGGCCGTTGCCAACGGAATGGACGGAGGTTACGAAATTTCTGTCGCTCTCCGCCAGGTCCAGCGGACCTATATCTTCGAGCTTCAGGTCGACGATTCCGCACCAGTGCTTTTCGTTTCCGTCATGTTTCTCGTGTACAGGGATGACCAGGAGATCACGTGCCCGGGTCGCTGCCACGTACCATAGCCGGACGCGTTCGTTGAAATCCTCGCTTTCCGCTGCCACCTTGGCGTCGGCATAGTCAGGTGGAAGGATATCCAGGAATGGCATCGTGACCTTCCTGTCCGTAACGTCCACGACTATCTTTCGTTGGCGCTGCAGGGCGGTCATGGTGTTGACGGCAATGACGACCGGCCATTCCAACCCCTTCGCGGAGTGCATGGTAATGAGTGATATGGACTGGGTTTCGCCGTCCGGCCGACCCTCCGCCATGCGCTCGTTATCTTCCCACGTCTTCCGCATGGCGTCGGAAAAGGCGCGAAGACCACGAACCGAATACGGACGGCTCATTTCGAGGTATCGGTCAACGTTGGCAATGGCCCTGTCCGGAGTCTTGTGGCGCGCACGGAGGGTTGCACGGACGTTCAACATGTCCACCGCATAGGACAGCAGTTCGTGCGGCGTCGTTTCGAGCGAGACCTTCCGCAGCAGGTGCAGCTTCTCCATCACCTCCCTGAGGACAGGATGGCTGAACTGTTCGGGAGGGAGACCGACCCGGATGAACTGCAGGCGGTCCTCCTCTTCGGCCGGCAAAGCCTCTGCGGCGTCCAAAAGCTCTCCCTCAGTCAACCCGACGAGAGGACCGCGCAGCAACGCTCCCAATGCAAGTGTGTCGCGATGGTCGGCCAGGACACGGGTCAAGGCAATGAGGTCATGGACCTCCTGCCGTTGAAACATGCCTTTGCCAGCTTGTGTGGCGACGGAAATGCCCGCTTCCTCGAGAGCGTGCTCGTAACGCCACAGCTCGGATCCCGTGGGGGCCAGAAGGGCAATGTCGGCGGCCGTGCATGGTCTTGTACCGTCACCGTCAGGAACCCTGTAGGATTCGAGGAGCCGGACGCACAGCTCCGCGACCTGCCGTGCTTCCTCGTCGCGGGCCAGAGATACTGAGCCAAGGTCGCCAACATTGAATGTGGCGACGGCAGGGAATTCGCCGACGTTCTGGCGGTGAGGGGAAAGCGCAGTGAAGCCGGGCTGGTGCGGATGACTGAGCGGCTCCTCGAAAACCCCGTTCACATAATCGAGGATGCCTTTGGTCGACCTGAAGTTGGTCGAGACCTGGAGGATGCTCGACGGGTCGTTCGCCTCCATAGTCCCGCGCATTTCGAGGTAAGTCTTCACGTCAGCCCCGCGGAAACGGTAGATGGCCTGCTTCGGGTCTCCCACCAGAAAGATGCTTCCCTCTCGTGGCGTCCATGTACAGTCATCTTTGCGGTCGAAAGCCAGCATCCTGAAGATGTCGGCCTGGACGGGGTCGGTGTCCTGGAACTCGTCGACAAGAATGCGCGTGTAACGGGCGGACAATGCTTTCGTGACGTCAGGGTGCTCCTTGAGTAGCCGCCTTGTCGAAACAAGCAGGTCCTCGAAGTCGAGCGCAGCCGACGCCCGTTTCCTCTCATGGTACATGTCAAGCATCGGACGGATTTCCTCGCCGAGCATGGACAGACCCGCACCGGCAGCCATGGATCGGAGACGTCCGAGGGCTTCCGTACACCTTTCGTAATGGGCAACGGCTTCGTCGTTGAGCCTTTCTCCGTCTTTCTTGGTGCTGGCGCATGCCTGCCATTTCGTCTTCATGCGATACTGCCTGAAACCGCCATCCGCTTTCCTGATGGCTGCAAGATCCAGACATGCGATTTCGGCAACGGCCGAGTGCGGTTTGACCGGATCGCATTTGCAAACACGGTCCGCCATCCGCGAGAGGGCTTCAATTACGGCATCATGTTCGGGCGGGCACGTCGGCAACGCGTCACACCAGTCCCGGAACGCTTTCACTGCCGCCGAGAATTCTTCGCACAGCCCGTGATCGTAGGCATGATCGGTGATTTCCAGGTCGGGCGACAGGCGCAATACCGACGCGAGTTCCTTTATGGCCGAAATGCCTCTTGCCGGATCGACTGAAACTAGTTCGGTCAGGATGTCGAGGTGGTCGTCGGCCGTATCGAGCCTTTTGCGGATCCACTCGTTGAAGACATCGTCGAACATGAGTGAGGCTTCTACGGGATCGAGAATTTGCGCGCCCGGATCAATGTCCGCCTCTACCGGATAAGGCTTCAGCAACCTCTGGCAGAACCCGTGGATCGTCGTGCACGTCAGTTCTCCCAAGTGCTCGATGGCATGTTTCAGGTTTACCTGCACTTCGGGAACGGGTTCGCTGCTGAATACCTGGGCAAGGTCGATCGGCGGGTCCCCGCGCATCACTTTTTCCGAAAACTCGGTGACGCGGGCGAGAAGTTCCGCTGCCGCCATCTCGGTGAAACTCACGGCAGCGATGTTGCGCGGGTGAACGCCGGAGGCAAGCAGGCTGACGATGCGCCCTGCAAGAAGCGATGTCTTGCCGCTGCCGGCACCCGCTTCCACGAGCAGGGATTTCTCCAGTTGGGTAAGTGCGGCATGTCTGGCCGCCGCATCCGTCATCAATCTGCTGTCCATACTTCCGCAGCCTCCCCCATGCTCTCAAGGATCGCGTCCCACTTTCGCGCCAGATAGCCTGCCGAATGGTTCGAAGGCAGGGCAAACCTCACGTCGTTGTAGCTCTCCCTGGCGTCGATGCCCGGGAACCCCTTCCCGTTTTCCAGTGCCGTTTTTGCCGCCGATACGGCATTCGCGACGGCATCAAGCGTCGCATCCATGTCAGGCAACGGGGCGTATTCGCCTTCCGAAGGATAGAACAGCCCGGATTCGATTTCCGCCTGCTCGCCGAGAAGCGTCCTCACGGCATATCCGTAGATGCAACGTTGGATTTCGCTGCCGCCGCCAATGACAATATCCGGCAGTTTCTTCGGAACCTTCCCGGTTTTGTAGTCGATGACGCGAGCGGAGGAATGGTTTCCGGACAAGTCGATGCGATCGATGAAGCCGTTCAGCTTGAGTCCGGTTCCGGGAATGAACACCTCCTTGTGAGGGTCCCACGGCAGGTCTTCGCGTTCCCACTTGGCATTTCCGCCGAACGGCACCTCGGCATAGCTGATCTGTCCGTCCAGTGGCGGGAGTGCATCCACAAGTGAGGTGGTGGCAAATCGTTCTGCCTTGTCCATCATGCTCCGCCATACAAGTTCCGGCGGCACGGGTTTTGCGGTCTGCGTGTAACGCGCCACGTCGTAGGCGGCATCTCCCACCGCCTTTCTGATTTCCTCTGCCGTATGATGAGCATAGCAGTCGCGTCGGCCGAGAGTTTCGACGACCCGGCGGAGCACAGAATGGACGATGTTGCCGAATTCCCGCGGATCCGGTGCAAGAGGCTCGTCCTCATACTCCGGAACGTGAAAGCCGAGGGCGTATTTCCATACGAAACCGAGAGGATCTCGCAAAAGCATGCGGATCGAGGTAGCTGACTGGTATTGCCCGAACACTTTGGAAATGCGTGGATGGTTGGCCGGGAAGAGGCCGTCGTGCGGGGTCAGGCCCTTGCTGTTCCAGTCTGCCCAGCAGGCGGCGGCGGAGCGGGCGATTTCGAGGGCTGAGTAATCCTGCGGTCGGGCGAACAGACGGTCCGACTCTGACATCGCATGGCCTGGCGTTCCCGTGAGCCGGAGTACGCCATGTTTTTTCCGGATGTTTTCCGGCACGAGGCTGCTGATGCTGAGGGCGCGCCCTTCCGCGTCCCTCCTCGGCCAGGACAGCACGACTTCCTTCTCCGTGGTTGCCATGATAGTGGCGTAGTCCGTCCTGTCGAGAGCAGAGACAGGCATGGGATCAAGTTCTGCGGAAGGGATGATGTGATCGGGGATAAGTGCATCTTCGCTTGGCCTGCGTGGCCAATTGCGTGAGGTCAGGCCGAGGAGACGGACGTATTTTCTCGGAGATGCAGCGAGGTCTTCCGCAGACATGTAACACGGTGAGGAGGCGGGATCGCGGCCGTCGGGTGTCTTGAGGGTGCGAAGTGTCCTGTCCAGGGCCTCGGCAGGGCCGTTTACCAGCCCCCTGTTCCAGAGGGCCAGTGCCTTGCCGTCGAGAAAACGGCCACCGATCTCTCGGGCGGCCTCTGCTCCCTTGCTGACAATCCGCAGAAAGGGGAGGAGAACGTCGCGAACCTTCGCCAGCTTAGGGTCATGGGAACGTGAAAGCATAAGCTCCCACCGCTCCAGCTTTGCCAGAGCTGCGTCTTCCTTCATGACGGAGGGCCAGTCCTCCGGGAGGGAGGCAAAGGGTCCGTTCCCCGGGCCGACGAGATCCACGAACCTGCGCACCTTCTTCTGCGTCAGTCCGCGAAGCATCAAATCCGCCAATGCCGCTGCGGCCTGACCTTCCCGTGTGTTGACGGCCGGAATCCCGTGCGTGAAATGGAAGCCAAGCTGGGAAGCGTTGTCCACCGCGATCATGAATTCGTCGTAGGCAGACGTGGATACGGTCGCGACGGCAATCTCGGAGGCGTCTACTCCTCCGGCAAGGAGGGAACGCACCCATCTTGCGGCTTCCACAGCTTCATGTCGTGCGGACGCGCAGGACACGCCCGAAACGGTCGGGGTGCATGCGGAAGCCAGGTTCCTCGTCGGGAGTGCCCCCATCCACGGAAGCGGCTTTCTCGGGCCGAGATCCCAAACGACATTCACATAGGTGCCCATCTCGATGAGTAGAGGCCGCCAAACAGGATGGACGTCTGTCATGCCTTTGAGGACGACCTTCCCGAAGATGGCCCGTGCATGGCGCGCCCTTTCGATGGCAAGCGCGATGATGTCTTCCGGTTTCCTGACATTCGCGGGCATGGCGGCCACCACCGCTTTCTCGAGTTCCCTCAAGGAATCGATGCGTGGGTGCGAGTACTGTCCGATCGTCTCGCTGTCCGAGTGCCACAGTTTCGTCAGGGTGGCCGCGCTGGCCGCAACGAAACCGGGGAGGTTTTTGATGGGTTCAAGTTCCCCGAGGTCTGTTTCGGGCAAAACTTCCGAAATCAACTTCTTCAGCGTCGGCATGTCCGGCATTTTGAGGAATCCGCCGGCCAGGCGCTCGGCCATATGCTCGATGGCCATCACTTGGACGCCGTGTCGTCCTTCCCGCGCTGCCTTCAGCCGCTCGGTCCTCATTGCCAGTGTGCCGTTGACGATAATGGACTCGCGGAAAGTCTTCAGGTGCTGTGCTGGTTTGGCCATGCGTGACGGTAACCCCTTCTCCAGTTGCAACTGGTAACCGAATCCTTTTCCGCAATCAACAAATAAAGTTGACAACGAACCAAGGATTCAATGTTGACCTTCCTGAAACTGCGCCTTCATCCTCATTGGTACTGAACGGAGTGCGCGCGAATGACAGAAACTGTGCGAATGACATTGGACGAGTATCAGTCTTTGGCGGGACAAACAGCGGCATATGACGAAAACGGCCCCGATCCCTTGCTGTATCTTGCGGGCAAGCTTGCGGCCGAGGGCGGAGAAGCAAACCAGGTAATCCTGAAAAAGGTTTTCCACGGGTTCCCGGCCGATGACGGCGAAGCTGACAGGATGCTGAAGAAAGAGCTCGGAGATGTCCTCTGGTACTTGTCGGAAACCGCAAGGTGCAAGGGCTGGAAGCTTTCCGAAGTGGCATCGGCCAACCTCGTGAAAATCGCTGAACGGAAAAGCATGGGGATTCTTGCGGGGTCGGGCGACGATCGCGAATTGGGATAATGGATTCGCAATTGACCTCAAGGAATCGCTACTTACATTTCCTTGTGGAAAACATGGATTCGCTACCCAAATTGTTGACACACTACTCCTTTCGAGGTAGATGGCAGGGCAGCGACAGGAGCGACAAGAATACGAGGAAACGCTCCGGAAGGGAAAAGTCATGCATGTAGCGTCAGACAGCGAATACATTATCAGGAATGCTCCGATGGAAGGCATTGCGGACGTGCCGGCCCGCGCCACAATGGCATTGGAATACGCTCTCCAGCGATACCTTGCCATCCACCAGGTGACGTCGGGGGTCATCCCTCTCAAACAGGTGCTCAAGGACCGCACCGAATACATCCACCTCTATACGCCGGGCGAAAACGGCCAGGCGATCCTGCAGGACAGCAAGCAGATCGAATTCATGCATCTCGTGACTGGTCATCCGCGGGCCTGGTGTGCCGCTTGGCTTTACCGGGACCAGATCGCCAGGATCGCGGACGGCGAGTTTGAGGGCGAGGATCCTTGGGCCGCAGTCGAAGAAGCCTACAACAGTGCCGTGTTTTTTACGTCCATGGACGAAGAAGAAAACGGGTCGGCACTCTCCGCAAACGAAAAGGAACGAGCATGAACGCAGTTACCGCAACCAAACCACGCTATCTCCAGAAAGCCATCGACTCGCTGAAGTCGCTCGGGTTCGCGGCGACTGAGCCGAATGCCAAACCCATCACCGCGATCATTTCCCGTGTTGCCGCGGTGGACGAGGAACGCGCCGTGGTCATTGCGCGGACACTTTCGCAGCAGGAAGTCTTTGACGGTATTGTAGCCGACCAGATTTCGCAGATGCAGCTCGGGGAGCGCTTCGAGGAGATCACCAAGGGCTTCGACTCCATCCGTCAGGACGCCGAGCGGATGGTTTCCCAGGCAGAGAAGGGAACTCCGGGGATCGCCGACAGGATTTCCAATATCGTCATGAAGGTAACCAGAGGCGACATTGCTGATCGGTTCGACCGCATCAGGGCGGTCTATCAGGAAGTGGTGGGAGACGTTCAGGTCCAGATCACGCGTGAAAGGGCGATCCTGGAGGCTTACGCTGATTATCGGTCTTCCATCAAGGAGGCCGAAATCCTGGCCCATGAGATCAGGCAATCGCTGGACGGCGAATTCGAGGCCGCAAAGAAGGCGGTCAGCGACGCGAACGCCGAGGTGGACTCTTCCGGTGGCGATGCAGCGGAAAAGGCGAAGCTCGAACTGAAGCGCGACGAGGCGGTCCGCGCCCTTAAGGAAGTGGAGGATCGCTGGCAGATCGCCAAGGATCTCGCCGAGAACCTCACTGTCGCGTATAGCGTCACCGAGGTCACCATGGCCAAGCTGGCACAATCCCATATGGCTAAGGACCGCATTTGGAAGCAGGCGGTGACGTTCTTCTCGACGAACAGTTCCGTGCTTTCCGCACTCAAGGCCACCTACACCGGAGTGCTTGGTCTCAGCGAAGCTACAAAGACGCTCGATGCCATGCAGGAAGGTATCTCGAAGAGCCTTGAATCCATTGCCGCGATCGGGACAACTGCAGCGAACGAAGCTCTCCGCAAGGGGTACGGACCGACGATCCGCGCCGACGCGGTGCGCAAGCTTGTGGACTCGGTAGTTACCTTCCAGGAGGAGAGCGTCCGCACGATCGCAGAGATGCGGGAGTTGGCGACCAGGAACGCGGAGGAAATCCGCTCCCATGTGGAAGATGGCAAGAAACGCATCGCCGCTTTGGCGTCCAGGGCGGCGTGACCATGCAGGTCTGGCTGGTTGTCTACATCCTCGGCAAGGTGGCGGTCTCGATCGGGCCGCTCCCATACGGCCTGGACGAATGCGCCAGCCGAAAGCAGGAAATCGTATCCGAAATCAGTGACGGGTTCCTGAAAAACCCGGGGAAGGCCGTGGTGGACGGCAAGGTGCTCGTGCGCAGCGATATCGAGGTAGCCTGCGTCGAACAGGACGAGCGCCCCGAACTGGATGATTTTGAAGTCGAGGAGACAGACGGATGAGCTTCATTGCTGCAGCGGCAAGCCAGGGCAGCACCGCGCCCGCGTTCGACGATCTCATGATCGCCATGGATGCCGTGGACACCCTGCGGCACGAAAACATGCTCATCGAAAGCGAACTGTCGGCCGACGAGCGCCGGAATGTCCTCGTTGACAAACTCAAGGCCTACTACAGTTCGCAGGGCATCACCGTGGCGGATGAAATCCTCGAGCGTGCGGTCGACGAGATGGATCGCAACCGTTTCGTCCATGAACCCATGAAGCCAGGCCTGACGCGTGTCCTTGCATCGGCATACGTCCGGCGCTGGCGGTATGGGCGGAATGCAGTGGCAGCCGCGGTCCTCGCAACGGCAGCGTTCGTTGCCATGGATTTTACTTACAGCGAACTGGTCGTGAAACCTGCGGCACGAGCTGAAAAGGCTCTGATGGAGGCCCTGCAGACAACCCTTCCGATGCGGCTTGCAGATGCCCACTCTGGGGCTGTCGCCGCTGCCGGCAAACTGGGAGACAGCGAAGCTGCCAAGCGAGCCGACACGATGCGGGATGCGGCAATCCTGTTGATCGATACCCGCGATGCAGACGGAGCATCAAAGAAGATCGACGAGCTGGAAACGTTCCGTGACGGACTCCTCAAAAGAGTGTTGTCGATCCGGTACGCCAGCGAAGCGGAATCCATTCTCGCCGATGTAGATACGGCTGGATGGGACACGAGAGCGGCCGCGGCCTACGACGGCGCAAAAGAACGCCTGTTGAAGGAGGCTTCGGCAGGTGATGCTTACGCTTTCGAAGCGGCGAAGAAGAATCTGGCCGATCTTGTAAGATTGATCGGCTCCGGTCTGACATTGCGCATCGTGGACAGGGAAGGCATCCGTTCGGGAGTGTGGCGGACGAATGACGGGGGGCGGACACGTGTCCATTACATCATCGTCGAGGCAGTGGATGCTGCCGGACAGACAGTGGCCATGGACATCGAAAATGTCGAAACGGGACGGACCGAAAGGGTTGACCATTGGGGTATCAGGGTCCCCGTGAAGGTCTATGACCGTGTCGCCCATGACAAGCAGTCCGACGGAATCATTGATGACAGACAGGCAGGCATGAAACCTGCAGGAAGTCTTGATTTCCGGTGGGACATCCCGGTTTCCGGCGGCATGATCACCAGGTGGTAGGAAGGAAAAGCAAATGATCAGAGGTAACGAAATCCTCAGGGAGCTCGCTTCCCGCCGTACTGCCGTCGAGGCCGAAATCAGGAAGTACGGAGGAAAGATCTCCGAACTGGAAAGTGATCTGCGTGCCCTTTTTTCCAAGGAAGTCGCGCTCTGGAACGAATTCGCCAGCATTCAGCTTGGCGAAGGTGTCTCGATTCCGGCACAGGTCGAGGCAGTCCTCCGCAAACGGGAAGAGCGTATCGAGGCAGAAAAGGAAAACGTTCGGAAGGCAGAGGGCAAAATCAAGCTGCTCCAGCCTGAGAGAAAGAAACTTGCGGATGCCGTCGCCGCGCGTCAACAGGCCCTTGGGGAGGCAGAAGGGAAGGCGGAGAAAGTTTTCCAGAGCAGTGAAGAAGTGCGTTCCCTCATGCGGAAAGCCGCAGGTTACAGGGAAGCCCTCGAAAGTCTGGAGGAGAAGCTGCGCCGGGCTGTCGACGAACTGAAGGAGAAGTCGCCGTCCTACGAAAAGGACGAGTTCTTCACTTATCTGCGCAGCCGTGGTTTCGGCACCCCTGACTATAGAGGATGGGGGATTGCCGCGCGGCTCGACAGTTGGCTCGCCCGAGCGGCACGCTACCAGCAACAGTCTCGTGACTATGACCGGCTAAGGAGCATTCCAGGCTGGATCGCAAGCCGAAAGGAGAATGTCGAGAAGGATTTGTCGGAGACGGAGGGACGTCTCGATGCAATTCGAAGAGATGCCTACAAGGGAACGGCACCTCTGCTGGAAGATCTGAAAAGGACTGCCGCGGACCTTGAGTCCCTTGACGGCAGGATTGCCGAGGCGGAGCGCTCCATCCATGATGCCTCTTCCTACATCGCGTCGGCGGCACATGCTTCGGATGTCGAAATGAAGCGGGCTACAAAACTGTTCGCCGAAATCCTATCCAGCAAGGGAATGAGGTCGATCGCCGAGGCAGCTGCCCGAACTTCCTCGAAGGAGGACGATGAGATCGTCGCCAGACTTCAGTCTCTCAAGACAAGACAGGACGAAATCTCGGCGGAAATCGAAAGCATGAAGCCTGGATTGGAGGAATACGAGCGGAGAGCGCGGGCGATCCGGGACGTTGAGAGCAAGCTTCGGTCAAGAGGATGGACCCGTCACGCTGACCAGTTCAGGGATGGCCGTCTCCGCAACAGCCTTGATGAACTCGCATCAGGCATGATCAATGCGAGCACGATGTGGCATATCCTCGACTACAGCCATCGTCGTGAGCAACCAACATCCTATTCATCCGGGTACGGATCGGGGGCGGCGACCGGCGGCTGGTCCGATATGGGATTTGGGGGCAGTTCGGGAAGTTTCGGCGACAGCTCTGGCGGGTTCGGTGGCGGATCGTGGTCGTCCGGGGGCGGTTTTGGCGGAGACAGCAGTTCGACAGGAGGCGGTTTTTGAAGGCTGCAGGACAAACTGGAGACGAGGCGTCTCGACAACGCCTGATCTTCACAAGTGCCTTGCCGTCGGGCCTTAGGTCAGCCGTTCGAACCGATATCCTGTCGAATGGTATTGGCTCGGGCTCGCAGTGGTGACGTAACGATCACTCCAATCCGCTGCGCCAGCGATTGCGAGATCGACCGGACCGTTGATGTTCCGGGCCAGTCTTCCTGCTTTGGCGCGGGCGGCGCTGTCACCGGACAGGCGGGCGAAGGTGATTTCAGGCGAAACCGAAATCGAGCCGTCGTCCGTACCACGATATGCATGAAACTCGAATTGTTGCATTTAACCTCCTAAGGGATTGCCGGCATGCTGTGTTGCCGATCCTTCCGCGAAGGCCTTGTAATGGAATTATAACCGCCTTGGCAAGCATAAACCGATGTTGAATCCTTTTCGTCTTCTCGTTTCTGGAGCGATCATTTCCGTCCAGGCTGTTTCGGCGGCACTGTTGCTGCAGCATATAGGCGGATACGCTCCCTGCCCTCTATGCTTGGATCAGAGGCATCTTCACTATGTTGCGGTCCCGTTCTGCTTGCTTTCGGTCATTTTCCTTCATTGCAGCAGGCATGGCTCCGCCGCCGCTTGCGCCTTTCTGGCCGCCGCGGCTTTCGCGTCCAGCGCGGCGCTGGGCGGCTGGCAGGCGGGGGTCGAGTGGGGTCTGTGGGAAGGATTTTCCGGGTGCATGGCCAGCAATGTCCCCACAGACCACGGAAATCTCCTGTCCATGATAATGGCTACGCCTTATGCTTCATGCAACGTTCCTGCCATTAGAATCCTCAATCTTAGCCTTGCGGGATGGAATGCCATCGTCAGTTCTGCCTCAGCTTTCCTTGTGTCGATCGCAGCCACCGCTGTAATTCGCGGGCACGGCAAAACCGTTTGACACTCCCAATGGATTCGTTCACAAGGAAATCATGAACGAAAAGAAAGTGCGCGCGGCGGTGGCCGCGGATTCGAACAGGCCGAAGATCGGCCTTCCCAAAACCCGGAATTCCTTTCCCCGTCCCGGAAAAGACTCGATGTTGATTTGCACTCTTGGCGGTGTGGGTCAAATCGGGATGAATTGGACCCTCTACGGGCATGACGGACGATGGATTTTGGTAGACGCGGGTTCTGCTTTTCCTCCGAGGGATGTCGACGGCGTCGAGGCAATCATGCCCGACATCGAAATGCTGCGTCCGATTCTGCCCGACTTGTCTGGCTTGATCGTCACGCATGCCCATGAAGATCACATTGGCGCAATTCACCGTCTTTGGCCAACCATTAACTGTCCTATTTACGCGACACCTTTTGCAGGGGAAGTCATTTCACACCGCCTTTGGGAGGCTGGGACTCGGGAACAAGTCCGGATGAAGCGTTTCCTCCCCGGCGGTACGTTCCGCGTCAGTGGCTTCACCATCAAGGCTGTACGGACCACGCATTCGGTCCCGGAATGCGTGGGGCTGGCGATCAACACCCCGGTCGGCACCGTATTTCACTCCGGCGACTGGAAATTCGATCCTCACCCCTTGATCGGAAAACCAACGGACATCGGTGCGCTTCAGGAAATCGGACGCGCCGGAGTTCTCGCAATGGTCTGTGACTCGACCAATGCAGACAGGTCAGGAGCCGAGACGACCGAAAGAGATGTGGCAGTCGCCATGGAGCGGGTTCTGCGGCGGACATCCGGCATGGTTGTCGTTTCCTGCTTCTCTACGAATATCGCCCGCATTGCCTCGATCGCCACGGCAGCAAACCGGACCGGGAGGGTGGCGGCACTGGCGGGGAGATCTCTCGTCAACAACGAGCATGCGGCAAGGAAGGTCGGGCTCCTGGATGGCGTACCAAACTTCTTGGCCAGTGCGCGGCATCTGCGTGGACTCGACAAGAAAGAAATGGTGCTGGTCTGCACAGGATCCCAGGGAGAAGGTAACGCCGCTCTTGCAAGGCTTGCATTCGACCCAGGCCATGCACTGCCCCAACTGGGACCCGGCGATGCGGTCGTTCATTCCGCACGTGTCATCCCCGGCAATGAGGAGGGACTCTACGCCGTGCTTGACGCCTTCAGGGCAAGGGGAGTTGATGTGCTGCAAGGAAGTTTCGCAGGGAAGCCGCTCCACGTTACCGGACACGCCGTCGCCGAGGAAATCGACCGCATGTACGGATATATCAAGCCCCGTTTCGCCATTCCGGTGCACGGGGAATCCAGGCATTTGGAACTGCATGCAGGGATTGCCCGCCGTGCTGGCGTGGCAGATGTCGCAGTAGGGCAGGAAGGGGCCGTATGGTCCGTGAATGCTATGGGCATTGAATTGGCAGCGAGTGTTCCCATGCGGCTTGTCGCAGAACTTTCGGGCGGACAACGCGGTATTTTTGTCCCGTGGAATCCTGCCGACCCGGCTTCTTGTTTGGATCACGTTCCGACCCGGTCGTTGATGGTGGCATGAACCCGGCACTTCCGGACGAAGGGTGTTTTGGGTATGGAGTTGTCCGAAGGAGGTCGGCTCGTCGCCATGCTGATTTCGGATTTTCGTGTGGAAGGGACTATCGCAATGGCAACCATGACGCTCAACCTCAGCGACCGCGAAATGGACGCTCTGACAGCGCTGGCTGATGTTCCGACAGGAACGGAGCAGGTGCAATTGGCGGGGATCAGATAGCCTGGAGAGCTTCTATGTCCAATTACAACTACAGCAATCCCAGCAACAAAATGAGGGCGCGAAAGCTGCTGCAGGAACTCATGCCAAGAGCACGTCAGCGGCTTCAGCAGGGAAAAGGGAACCTCGAGAATGCAGCGCTGTCCCACATTGCTGAAAACATGAGCAGGGTGCTCAGTGTGGACAAGCTCGACGGCATCCACATCTATCCCGGCCCGAAAGGAGGCTGGCACGCGGACCTCACTCTGAAGGGGATGCCTCCGGGATATCCGACAATAATGGGAACGCCGAAAGCGATGCCTTGTACCTCAAGGGAAAACGCCGTCGATCAGGCCATATGGATACTGGCAGCTTTTCTGCAGACGGCAGCCGATGCAGAGACTTCCGCGAAGGAAATGGAGGCAGTTTTCGAGTTCGACAGCGTAGCTTTGAATGTTCCCGTCCAGTTGATCGAGAAGATGTCGTCTGCCACCGAGAAACCTACCCTATCATACGTGCGCCACCGCCTTGACGAAATCAGGCAGGAATTGGGGACGGACCGGATTACGAGGGAATTTGTCGAGCGGCTCGATGAGAAGCGCAAGCTGGGCTTGATGTCAGTGGTCCTGATGGCGCTTTCGGTCGGCATCTTTCGCTGGCCGCAGACCGAGGACAAGGGTCCCCCGTCCATGCATTGAGGCGGCGTCGGGTCGGCGATGGGCTCGACCTTGGGCCTGTTGAGCGATGCCTAAGCCAAATTGCATAGGTCTTTAGCAATAATGGACAGCTTGCAGGGCCCTCCCTAGACTCCGAATCGCACCGCGATATGGATACCCCCAATACCCCCCCCTTTCATATTGCGGAAAGGGGTGGGTCAGCAGCCCGCCGACCCACCCCTGAGCCCGCCGCCGGCGGATCGCCAAATTTTACGACAAACGCCGAGCGTGCTTATTTAGGGCAACAGGATTTGCCTTGGCAGGACACCGATGCGCCATTCAGGTCACCGTCTATCACATATCGGCGATTTCGCATCTGCTGCGCGGACCTTTCTTGAACCGCGATGGCTCGCTTGGAAAATCCGCCATGGACGGCCGATAGAACCGCTGGAGGCCCCATCGGCCGGGATGTGCGGTTTCACGTCAGTTTTTATGGCCCGGTATCTGGAAGTTGTCGATGGCGGCAGATGGCGGGTCGACGGTGGCAAGCCACTTACTGGCGGCGGGATAAGATGCGCGAGCGGAAGGCAAAACGGGCATTTTTGGACCGTCTCCGGAGACGGCATCATCGTGGATTTGACTGCGGACCAGTTCGGTCTCCCATCCGTCATGGTCACCACGGAAGACGATCCACGCTTTCTCAGCAGCCTTGCGGAGCAAGACGTGCTGAGACATTTGCCCAAGGTGGAGGGCGTGGCTGCGGAATGGCTCGATGAAGCGGCCGCTGAAGGCCTTGTTCCCCGTTACGGTTGGGCCGCCTGATCAGGGCTTTGGGGCGTCCGAGACCAGGCCATGGATCACGGCCCCCTCGGGAACCTGGTCCAGCTCGATTGCTTCGAAATCCAGAGCAACGTGCCTATCGGGCAGACGATCATCGTCATAGTGGCTGCCCGATGCGAGCTCCCTTGCCTTCGTTTCGATTTCCTCTGGCGACACCCCTGCCAGATAGAATTCTTCCGTACCGTAAATTTCATCCTCGTTGATGAATTGTGCTGTGATTTTGACGATATCCATGATGGCCTCCGTTCCGAAACAGGATCGCACTTCGGCTCGCAAACAACTGCATTGGTGAAAGGGGGGAGATCAAGGGCGGACTTCCCAGGGCATCTTCAGCGAAAGCTCGGAACGGAAGGCTGCATGCGCAGTGGCTACGACACGAGTGGCGTAATGCCGAACCACAAGAAGCTTAATGCCCAAAAGGAGCATCAGCACTATCGCCATCGGATTGAACTGTCCAACGTTCAGGATGAGCCCGAGAATTATCCCGAGGATGAGCAGCGCCACGACAAGATCCGCGAACTGGCCAAGGGCAGCCAGCCTGAAATGTTTGTTGATGGATTCGGACTGGATTTTCCGCAGCCTTTCTCCGACTGCTTCCATATAGCTCATGCGGCGTTCGAGTTCCGGACCGTCCGGCTCCCCGGAATTGAGGGATTCAAGGGCCTTGGTATAGAACGCCATCGACGGCAGCCGGGTCTTTCCCAGAGGTATGGTCTCAGACTTGAGGCCCGTGAATCCCCTCAGAAAACCCGAGGACGCCCATTTGCGTATAGGTTCTGCCCACAATTCGGCATCCGCTTCCGGATCATAAGGCTTCTCGTTGGTTCTCGTTGTCATCCGGCCCTCGTTTTTCCGTTGCTTTTAAAGGATGCCTTTGCGGGTCTCATCGGGCAAGAGCGAAGAGTTAAGGAATCGCTTGTTGTCCGGGCCAAGCTGAGCGATTAGGATTACCGGAAACGAAAGGATTCACCATGAGACTCCAAGCCTTTATGGCAGCCGCCGCCGTGGCTCTGTTTGCCCATAAATCCTACGCCCAAAGCGCGGATGAAAGCCGCTACAAGGAGCTGGGAACTTGCATGGCATATGTGGCGGTCATCAATGATCTGGACGGCAAGAGGCAAGTGGAGGCGGAGGCCGGGTCGGCCTTGGCCGCTTTGGGCAACGAATTCATGTTCGAGGCTTCATTGCTTGGCTATGACGACAACCAGGCCCATACCTATGTCGTGGAAGAGCTTGTCAGGCTCAACATGCAATCCAGGGAATTCGGCGCACAGGCAGTGGAAGCGGAGCACGGAGGGCATTGCCGCGCTCTGATGTCGGCGCTTAAAGACGGTGACGCTTCCTGAGGAGTTTTTCCGAGGCTTCTTCCAGAAGGTTCGCGTATTCTTCGGGTACGTCTTTCCGGTCGGCGATCTTGCGGATAAATGTGCCGAGGGCCATTCGACCGTCGCCTGGATCCTGCCCAAGAGCGATCCTGGCGGCAGCGATCGCCACCTGAAGGTCGCGTTCCTTTTGCAGTTGACGATGTTTTTGAACACGGTCCCTTGTCGACTTTGCCATGTGGGCCTCCAGTCCGACGTTAATATCCAAAATTCCTGGGTTTGCAATCCTGAGAACCCGAAGGAACGAATCCTTTGGTCCGGTTGATCCACGAGGGCATTTCCGGCATAAGATGACTATGAAAATCTGGACGATTTCAGACCTGCACATCCGAAACAAGGATGCGGTTGCTCTGCTCAAGCCCGACAGGTTCCCCGAAGCCGATCTATGCGTGATCGCAGGCGATGTCTGCGACTCGATGCATCTGGCGGTAAATTGGGCCGGAAAGGTGATCCGTCCAAGGATGCCGGTCGTGTTCGTACCCGGAAACCATGAGTTCTACGATACCTCCATAGACACAGGGCGGAAAGACGCGGAACTGATCGCGAGAGCCGTCGGCGTCACCTTGCTTGACGACAGCTCGGCCGTAATAGGTGGGGTGCGGTTTTTAGGGGGAACGCTTTGGACTGACTATGCAATCTACGAGTCAACGGGTCTTTCCGTCGGGGAGGCAATGGCTGCTGCCAAATCCGGCATCGCCGATTACAGCAACATCTACCTGACAGGGCACGTGATCGGAGGTGTAATCCCGAGACTGGTGAAGCCGCGGGATCTCCACGCGCTTCATATGAAAACCTGCGAGAAAATTGAAGGTATCCTGAAGATGCCGTTCGACGGTCCGACGGTCGTGGTCACCCATCACGCCCCACATCCGTTGTCGGTGCATCCGCAATTCGATGGGGATCCCACCACTCCGGCCTTTGTCTCGGACCTTTCAGGCATGATCAGGACGTATCGGCCGGAGGTATGGATCCATGGGCACGTTCACAACGCGTTCGATTACAAGGATGGCCCAACGCGGATCGTTTGCAATCCCCGCGGCTACGGCCCAGGGGGAGAAGATTTCGATTTCATGAAGGTCATCGAAGTGCGGTAGCGCATCAGTGCCTTCTTCGTCCGTCCAGCAGTCTGGCCATCCGCGAAAGCATTGCCTTTTCGCCCAGCCTCAAAGTTGATTTCGTTCCGAGCAGCGTGATGACGGCGTCGACATTGCGCTCCCTTGCCGAGAGTTTTTCCATGTATCGGTCGAGATAATAGACCTGCAGCATCGTCCGCACGAGTTCGCCGAAATCTCCCGCCAGGGGCGTCTTGCGTGCGGCCTTTAGGATGTCTTCCTTGTATTTCAGGGAGTCGCGCTGATGCGAGAGGCATCCTGCCTCAAGCACGTTCACGAACTCCGCCACCTTTTCCACATCGAGCGATTTCGAAATCAGGAAGCAGAGGATTATAAGCCTTTCGATTTGCGACATCCCGCCCTCCAAAGACCATTAGGCCGCAGCTTTGGGCCTCAAGCAACAGATCCACTTGTCCCACTCAGGCCGGCGCACGATAGTTCGGGAAAGACGGCGAGGAGGGTCCCATGACATCTTTGGGCGAGTTTGTTTCCGGAAATGCAGATTTCATGGATTCCGTGGAGGCCATCCTTGCCGAGGCACGTACGTCGAGGTACGCGACTGAAATGTCATCGGCGGTCATGCTGGCTGCCGAGAATGACCTTCAGTTGACGAAAAGGATGGGAGAACTCTCCGAAGCCGTTATGAAAGGGGAGGCAGGTCCCGCCTTCGACATTGCTCTTTCTGTCAAGAATATGATCAACGGCATTCGGGAAAACGTCGCGGAAGCAAGCTTCTCGGCCTTCGAATTCGTCAACTCACACATGGCTGAGATCGAGAACGCCGTGATGGGTTCTGACCGGGAGGCATTGTCAGCTTTGGCGGCTGCGGCCACCACGTTGTTTCCCTCGGAAAATAGCGCGGTGTTCAAGGCTTGATACTAGCTGCGTCCGGTGATCACCGCGGCAATTTTTGCAGCTACGACACGATCGTTCAGAGGTCCCGGGTTCCAGTTTTCAAGCACTTCCAGAATATCATCCGTGATTTTGTGCCCCCGCGATATTTCCTGGACGAGATCCGCCGTGACGCGGGCTTCCAACATGGCTTTGATGATCTCTCCGTATATTCCGACCACAGGCAATGTGCGGGCGGTTTCGAGCAATCCGCGGCGGTACATGTCTGCGTCAGGCTGGCCCGCTTCGATGCCCGCCTGCACCGCGTCGACGAAACCGATCGCGGTCAGCGGATCAGCGCCCTGGGACACGAGAAGTGCGACCAGGACCGTTCGTTCGGCAGGTGTAACGGGAGCGAAAGGAGTTTTTTGTTCCATGGCCAAGTATGGCATCCAAACCTGAAAAGAACGCAAGGGGCATTGTCGCTCACCTGCCGGCGGCCGAATCTTGAACCGTAACCGGAGAGAGAGATGAGCATCACGAGCATTGCCGAGACGTTCCTGCAGAAACACCCGAAAATGAAGGCCATGGTGCTTGGCATCATCGCCATGGGTGCTGTCGCCAACACCGTCCACGGATCTTCGGGAGACGACAAACGGAACCTGGCAAAGCATGGTCCGGTGCTCGAGAACAGCGATCCCGAGGTTGACAGGATTGCCCGGGTCAACGAGCGGATGCTCGAGGGCTATGCTGTTCTGGAACCCAAGTTGCGCGAACTGATGGAAATTTCCAACGGAGGCGATCCCGCAGCCATCGCAAGCAATCTTACGCGCATCAAGGAACTCGCCAGTGATTTCCAGGAATGCTTCGACGAGCAGGTTGACAACGTCATTTTCAGTCTTGACGGCAATGCCGATCCCGCCATCGTTGAGGAAAATCCGATTGTACGGACAGCTGAAGCCGCGGCCGAAAGCATGGAGCGCGCCATCGCACGGCACGACATCGACGGCTTGAGTTCTGCTCTTGCAAAATTGAACGCTGCCTACAGGGAAGCAGACCATGCCTACGAGCAGAGCTATGGTTATCGACACTTCGGATAAGACATAAAGATTTCTTTATATCTTTTCTTCTGCCTGTTGACGCGGCGATCTGACCAGGCAAGGATTCGGTATCTTCAAAGCCGCTTCCGAAAGGATTCACTGATGGCTGCCTGCGACGCTACTGCGAAGTATTTTGACATTGATTGGCTCCGGTCGAAAGGAGCCGAGCCGCATTGGTTCGGCCTGGGCTTCATCCAACTCAAGCTCGACGCATACGAGAGGATGCACTTTTGGCATCCTGATCTTACGGCAGACATCAACGAAGAAGAGCTTCACGATCATCGGTATGCCTTTCGGTCGGCAATTCTGGTCGGAAGCCTCACACATGAGGAATGGCTTTTTGAGCACTCACCTGAAGGCGACCATGAGATGGTTCTGGTGTCCTGCAAACCCGGCCAGGAGGCTCCTCCGGAACCGATCGGGCGTGGCTGGCTGAAACCTGGGAACACCTATACGATGGCGGCAGGCTCCCATTATGCGTTTTCGGAACACGGGTTCCACCGAATCAGGGCAAGGAAAGCGGTCACGTTGCTGACGCGCGGCCCCGTCGTGAAGGATCACGCCCGCGTCATCCGCCCGTCGGGAACTGCATCAGCATGTCCATTTTCAAGGACAATCCCGGAAGACAAGCTTTGGGGATATATCGAAGATCTGCTCTCCGAGGGGAGGGGGCAGCGTCCGAGATTGGAGAAACCAGGATATCATCTGGTTGAGATTCCGAAAGGGGAACTCGGGGAGCCTTCGAAGATCGTGGAAGAAGCAATGGAATTTGCCGATGCGATCTCCCAACAGGCCTCCATCATGGGCCTTGTCGAACTGTCGGATCTCTATGGCGCTGTCGAAGCGTACCTGGAACGGCATCATCCCTCGATCGACATCAGCCAGATCAAGGCCATGTCTGACATTACACGCAGGGCTTTCCAAAATGGCCACCGTTGATTGGCAGCTTCTTGCGGCAGCGTTGCGCTGGTACGGGAACCGCGGCTTCAAGGAAATTGCTCTTCCATGGCATGCCCGCATGGAAACCGTAATGGTAACATGTCCCCACGAGTCATTTGCGTGGAGCCTCGACGGAGTCGGGACACTGGTGGGATCAGCTGAACAAGCGTTCATGGAACGCCAGTTTGATGGCCTGCTTCCTCCGGGGAGATGGGTGTCCCTTACTCCTTGCTTCCGTAACGAAGGTGTCCATGACGGACTGCATCTTCCATATTTCATGAAGGTTGAACTCTACTCGAACGAGGACCGTGGCCATGACGGCCTGGCATTGGAGTTCGCCTGTACCGCAAGGGAATTCATGCTGGAGCATGGGGCGAACTCTGTGGAACTCGTCGAAACCGATAACGGGTTCGACCTCGAGATCAACGGGATCGAGGTAGGTTCCTACAATTCCCGGGAACATGAAAAGTCCAGATGGACTTGCGGCACCGGATTGGCGGAGCCGAGGTTCACTCTTGCTGCACGAAAACTTGCTGGATGACGGCAGCAGGACGCGCGCTTATACCCGCAAGGAAACCCTTGGATGCCCAATATCGAATCCTATTCGCATAGGATTTGGATGACCCGTAAATCTTGTTGACAGGACGCGAGCTGTCAAACTAGAAGGACTCACAATCTCGAAAGGAGTCCTTATGTCGTTCGTCGCATTTTTCCTGTCCATCCTTGTTTTCACGGGGCTTGCAGTTCTTGTAGTGAGGCCTGTCTTCAAAAAGGCTATTTTGTCACTTGGTGCTGGGCTGCTCTTGCTCGTTACCGTTGTCCATTCGGTCGTTATCGTCGAAAATGAAGACATCGGCGTTACACGGGTGTTCGGGGAAACCAATCCCGGATTTCTGGCTCCGGGATTTCATTTCTTGAAGCCTTGGGCTTCAGTCACAAAGTACCAGGCCACCCGAAAGGAATTCCCCGTTGATGAAAGCGTCATCACAAAGGACAACAACCCGCTTGCGGTCAGTGTCGGCTTCGCAATCCGACTGAACCCCGAACTTGCATGGAAGATCCAGAAGAACATCGGAAGCGACTATTTCGACACGCTGGTGGTTCCGGCCGGCCGTACGGCAGTACGTGATGGCATCGCCGGGTTTAACTGGGCTGATGCAGCCACCAGCGGCCGCGGCGAAGTCCAGCAGGCAATCCAGAGCAATTTCGAGAGAATTCTCGTCGAACAGTTTTCTGCAAATGGACTTGCTGTTGAAGAAGCAGAAAGGGCGGTGCAGGTTTCACCCGTTCAGCTTCGTCAATCCAAGCCTGACCAGAAGGTTCTGAATGCCACGGCAGAGCGTTCTGCCGCAGAACAGGACCTCAAACGTCAGGAGGTGCTCACGAGGATCGCGAAGGAAGAAGCCGAGCGACGTAAAAACGAAGGTGCCGGGGTTTCCAATCTCTTCGCGGAACTGCCCCAAGGGTTCACTTCTTCGGAAATTGCGGAGGTCCTGCTTGCGCTTGCTGCCAAAACCCGCGCAGATGCCATGCTTAAGGCTGTCGAGTCCAATCAGGTGAAGACGATCATCATGAACGGCGACACTGCTGGAGGTGTGGCTGCTTCGTTCCAGAACGGGCCTTTGACTGTCCGGCAGATTCCGGTTCCAGGAAACTGACGCGGGTGGGAATGGGCATGCCCGACAGAGGCATGCCCATTCCCGTCGTATGGGTTTCACCGAAGTCGACTTGTGCTCATTGGAAGCTTCTTTAAACAGCACCCGCCTTTGTTTTTTGCAGGTCTGGAGGGAACGATGCAGCACAAGACCTATGCGCGGGTGCACCGCCGGGAGAGTTGATGATGCGCAGATCGCCGGACGGCAGCCGTGAAGTTATCGAGATGCTGGTTCCTGTAGAGGGGAGCCTGGGCAGGACTGTCAGGATTACGGGACTTGGTTTGCCTCCGAAAATCGGGATAGGTGCCTTCGACCTGCCGGACAATACATGGCTCGACATCACGAACCGTTTTGTTAACGGGCAACTCCGCTACGATACGGTAGAGACTGTCTTGGGCGGCATGATGCCGTTGGCTGACCGGCATCTTCAGGGGCCGGACCAGATGTACGCCGCACGTAGTGGCGCAACATTCGGAATTGGCAAGCAAAAGACCCCGGTCGAACACCCGGGAGAGGTCGAGTTTGTTGAAGATGATGGCAACAAACCTACCATGGCTTGGGTGGTGAGCGATGCCCGCTCCAAATTCCTGCTCGTGGCCCCTGCCGGAATGGACTCCTTCCAGATCGCCGACGCCGCGGCAAAAGCAATGTGCGGCGAATTCATCGTCGAGATGATTACATCGGGCACCCTTAGTGCCACCGAAGTGGTTGCCGCACCCGGCTGGCGCGTGCGGATAGTGCCGCAGAAGCTTTCGCCTGAGGCTGCTCTCGGCCTAAATTGAATTCGCGTGAAGCATTCTGATCCAGTTTAGCAAAAGGATCCATGAAAATCCTGTTGCCAAACAAGGATACGTTCCATATAGGAATTCCTCTGGCAAGAAGGAGTCTTATATGGCCAAAGGAAAATTTGAGCGTACGAAGCCGCATGTGAACATCGGGACGATCGGTCACGTCGACCATGGGAAGACGTCTCTGACGGCGGCGATCACGAAGTATTTCGGCGAGTTCAAAGCGTATGACCAGATCGATGCTGCGCCTGAGGAGAAGGCTCGCGGCATCACGATCTCGACGGCGCATGTGGAGTACGAGACGGAAGCGCGGCACTACGCGCATGTGGACTGCCCCGGGCACGCGGACTATGTGAAGAACATGATCACGGGCGCGGCGCAGATGGACGGCGCGATCCTCGTGGTTTCGGCGGCCGACGGCCCGATGCCGCAGACGCGCGAGCACATCCTGCTTGCCCGTCAGGTCGGCGTTCCGGCGATCGTCGTCTTCCTGAACAAAGTCGACCAGGTGGACGATCCGGAGCTTCTGGAGCTGGTCGAACTCGAGGTTCGCGAGCTTCTGTCGAAATATGACTTCCCTGGCGACGACATTCCGATCGTCAAGGGTTCGGCTCTTGCCGCGCTCGAGGACTCCAACAAGGAGATCGGCGAGAACGCGGTTCGTCAGCTGATGGCGGAAGTTGACGCCTATATTCCGACGCCGGAGCGCCCGATCGACCAGCCGTTCCTGATGCCGATCGAGGACGTGTTCTCGATCTCGGGCCGGGGCACGGTCGTGACGGGGCGCGTCGAGCGCGGTGTGGTCAAGGTCGGCGAGGAAGTCGAGATCGTCGGCATCCGCCCGACGTCGAAGACGACGGTGACGGGCGTCGAGATGTTCCGCAAGCTGCTCGACCAGGGCCAGGCGGGCGACAATATCGGTGCGCTTTTGCGCGGTGTTGACCGTGACGGTGTCGAGCGCGGCCAGGTTCTGGCCAAGCCCGGCACGGTGACGCCGCACACCAAGTTCAAGGCCGAGGCCTACATCCTGACGAAGGAGGAGGGCGGCCGCCACACGCCGTTCTTCACCAACTACCGCCCGCAATTCTACTTCCGCACCACCGATGTGACCGGCATCGTGAAGCTGCCGGAGGGCACCGAGATGGTGATGCCGGGCGACAATGTGACGGTCGACGTTGAGCTGATCGTGCCGATCGCCATGGAAGAGCGCCTGCGTTTTGCCATCCGCGAAGGCGGCCGTACCGTCGGTGCCGGCATCGTCAGTGAGATCGTAGAATAAGACAGAAAGGGGCGCTGCCAGTGTGCAGCGCCCCTTTCTAACGGATGACAGTATGCTGCCGGAACGGATTGAACTAGCTGACCTTACGCGTTCAATTGCAATCGATTTTGAGGCCAAACCCGGGACCGATGGTACGCTGCGGCCGACTGAAATAGGTCTGTCGTGGGTTGGTGGACGGACCGCAAGCTGTTTCATCGCACCCGAAACATCGTGGGAACTCTCCCAAATTAATGGTTCCGATCATGACCATGATTGCCTCCCGGCCCCAATCATAGCACGGGCCATTGCGCGACATTCCCGGGGCAAATTGTTGATCAGTGATGCCTGTTTTGTCGACCAACCGTTGCTTGACATGGTTATGGCGTCCGCAGGTCTGCCCAAGATCATGTTGACGAGTTCCTCCCACTTTTCGAACGAATAGCCAGAAAATCAGGAGTTTCGATGAAGGAATATCGATCGGTGGATCGTGGAAATCGACGATGCCCGGGGAGAAGCCCACCGAGCTGGCGAGGACTCCAGGGTTCGCGCGGCACTGATTGAGCGCCTGATCCAGCACGCACATCTGCCTCGTTGACTCCTTTTCTCCTCTGTCGGCCGATCCCATAAGCGAAGGCTCCAGCATTAATCGTGGACCTGTACGAATGGGATTGATAGAAGGACGTATGGTGAAAAGGAAAACCTCCAGACCGCTCTTTTACAAGCTTGACGGGAAAGTCGCAGTCCCATGCGATGACCTTATGGAGGCTGCGACAGCGTTCTCGGAAGATGACCGCCGGGTCCAGCTGACAGAAACCGAGCTTCATGCCGTTTCCACGGTCTTCTTGGGGGTTGACCACAATCACACACGAAACGGACCGCCCCTGTTGTTCGAGACGATGGTCTTCGAGCGTGCCTGCATGACTGATGCCCGGGAAAATATCCAATATGATGGAGAACTAGGCGTTCTGAAGCGGTACTCGACGTGGGAAGAAGCCGAGGCAGGTCACATGCTCATCTTGGGTGATGTGCTCAGGCGCGAAAGAAGTGCCATTCTGGCTGCAGAGGCCGCCATATACCGGAAACAGTCCTTGGATTGACTCTCCGCTAGTCCCTGGATCCAATCTCTTGGGGTTCCAGAAACATCCCGCACGACGCTTTGACATCGAAGCCAACCCTTGGGATCGCCTTCACACGTCCCAGGCCATCGATAGCTTGCCGCATGCTGTCGAGGAATTTTTCCGTGGTTTCCGATGTGGCCTCGGAGGACTTGCCGTTCGGTGGATTGTAGCGGACGAGATTGAAGTCGAAACGCAGTCCGTAAGCGGCCGCTGCCTCAACTATCTCGGGGATCATTGCCGGGTTGTCGTTTTCACCTGAAATGAGCGCCCAATGCAGGATGACCCTATTGCCTGTCCGATTCTGCCAGTCGGCAAGCCATGCGAATGCATGATCGGGTTTCATCGCCTTCGGTAGCCAGCGTTTTCTCCACTTCGGATCCATGCTGTAAAGCGAGTAGTAGAGATCGATCGGAGGCGAATCCATGTCGACAAGGTCATCAATGGAAGAGGATATATCTTCCGGGATGATAGTCGAAAGCTTGATCCTGGCTTTTAGCCCCCTTTTGACAGCCGAATCCTTCAGCATTGAGAAGAGATGACGGTCAACATCTGGATTCGACAGCGGTTCTCCTCGAGCCATGAAATTGAAGTGTACCGTCCGGGCCTTCGTACCTGCCGCTGCCCGGCTGAGAACCTCTTCTGCCTGAACAAGGATTTCATCTCGGGAAAGCCGGATTTCGCTTGTCTGTCCCGTTTGCGTCAGATGGCAGAAGCGGCACGCTTTGTCGCAGCCCGTGAAGGATGAAAGGTAGACGATAAACCGATCCGGGGTCCTTTGCACGAACCTCGTCTCTACCATGCCACCTTCGGGATGCTGTCGCGAGAAGTTCACGCTCGCGTCAAGCATGGAATCGAACCTCTGGAATGCGAAATCCGAGTTCGCCATTCTGCTCTCTCCTAAAATGTCGTTCCGCCCGAAAACGAGAAGATCTGCTCCTTGTCGCCGTCCTCTTTGAGGATCGGGAATGCGAAATTAGCCCTGAGCCGACCGATGGGGCTGTCCCACTGGATACCGGTGCCGACGGAGGCGCGCAGTTTTCCCGAGCCCACTGCATCGGCACCTGTTTCGGAAACGGTTTCGCTGTCGGGATTCCAGACGTTGCCGAGGTCAGCGAAGGCGATGTTTCTCAATCCATAGCTTTCGGGGAAGAACGGCGTCGGAACGGACAGTTCCGCCTTTGCTGCAGCGTAGACAGAGCCTCCGAGGTGGAACCCGCTCCTCGCTTCATACGGCCCAAACCCGTTTCGTTTGAAACCCCGGACGATGCTCTCGTCAGCCTGGAAATGGTCGATGAAATCCAGCCGTTTGCCGAGGCCTGTTATATGACCGGCCTGTCCCCCCAGTCTCAACACGAGATTCGAGTCCTGGTCCAAAGTTCTGTAGGTATCGAACGATGCCTCGGTCTTGATGTACCTTGCGTCACCCCCGAGTCCGGCAATCTGCTGCGTTACAGATGCCAGATATCCGTCCGAAGGGGAAAGGCGGCTGTCCAGCGTGTCGAAAGTCAGGCCGTATGTGACCGACGAAACCACATGGTCGCCCGCCGGTACAAAGGACGAAAAATCTTCTTCTACATTCCTGACGGATTTTACGGACAGGCCGTATCCGAACCTGGCAGAAAGGTTTTCGTTCAGGGGTGCAGAAAACATGAAGCGGCCGCCCGTTTCCGTTTCGTCATAAGCGAAACGCCCTGCATTCTCTGTTTCCCTGCTTTTGCGGAAGACGCTTGTTTCGGAGGTGATCCGGTTGCCGAACAGGTAAGGGTTCCTGAAAGAGACACCGAACGTGGTGGTGTCGTCGCCTCTTCCTGCAAATGCTTTCAGGCCGTAGCCGGACCCGAACATATTTTCCTGCGAAATTCCGATCTCGGCGATCGGGCCGTCCTTTGTGGAATACCCGCCGCCGAACGAGAACTGGCCTGTCCGCCTTTCTTTGACGGATACTATCAAAATCGCCCGGTCGGCTGAGGTCCTGGATGTGGTCACTTCGACGTTGTCGAAGAAGCCGAGCCGTTCAAGACGCCGTTTGGCTTTTGTTATCTCCGACTTTCTCAGAAGGTCGCCTTCGGCAAGGTCGAACTCCCTTCGGATGACGTAATCCCTTGTCCTGTCGTTGCCTTCGATTTCGATCCTTTCGATGTAAACCGCAGGGCCTTCGTCAACCGTGAACCGGATCGAGGCGACATGTCCGGGTTGTTTAGAAACCCGCGGCACCACGACAGGAGCCATGTACCCTGCCTTTTCGGCCTCTTTTTCCAGAAGGGCTGCCGTTTTGGCGATCGCTTGCGGAGTGAAGGTATGACCTTCAAGTGTTGCGGCAACGTCGGACTCGACTGGTTTCCCTGAAGCGTCGATCTCGGTTTTTCCGACCGTGTATCTTTGCCCTTCGTCGAGAACAAAGCCGATCGTAAAACCTTCGGCGTCACGTCCGACATCGGAAAGAAGAACCCGTGCATCTGCAAAGCCCTCGCTCCTGTAGAAGTTTTCGAGGGCTTCGCGGTCGGATTCCACCTTGTCCAGCGTGTAGGTGTCACGCCCAAGAAGGCGGTTGTAGAGATTTGTCTGTTTTGTGGTGATGACCGCCTTCAGAATGTTGTCGCGGAAGTTCCCGTTTCCCTTGAACCATATCTTGGAGACGGGGATCCGTTCCCCTTCTTCGACCGTCAATGTCAGGACCACACGGCCGCCAGGATCAGCACTTTCGCTTGCCGTAACACGCGTGTCATGCCTGCCAGTTGCCATATAGGCTTCGTTAATGGCGGCAATCGCATCAACGACATCGTCTTTTGTGACCGGCTCTCCCGGGATGAGGCCGGAAATCCCGAGGAGTGCTTCGTCTCCCAGACGCTTGTTCCCTTCGAAGACAACTCTGGAAAGCAGTGGTTTCTCTTCGACCGCCACGGTTACCCGGCTGCCTTTTCTCGAAACAGACACGTCCTCGAACAGACCGCTTCCGAATACAGCCTTCGTAGCCTTGTCCTCCCACTCCCTTGCCGTGCTTTCCCCGCCTGCAGGAAGCAATCCTTTGATGAGTTCCGAAGAAACCGCATTGTTTCCTTCGATGAAGGTTTCTGCCTGCGCAGGAACCGTTGCCGAAAGGAGTACGGCCATTAAAAACGAGTAGTGGAAGCGTAAATGCAAGTCAGGACTCCCTCTGCGAGTTCTTATTGATGCTGTGCGAAAAGGATTCGATTGGCAACGGCATCGTCGGGGAAGGAATTCCTTGATGGCCCTCAGAATTCGGTCAACAATGTTTCCGATGAAAGTTGTTCAGGACCTGACGACGTGGTTCCGAGCCGTTTCGTTATCCCGGTAGATCCGGGGAGGGAGTTCCGGCTGCATGCGGGTACATCGGAGCACTCATTCTTCAGGAGGCGAAAGCGTGAAAATTTGGGTAGTTTCGGATCTCCATCTTGAAATTGCTGGGCTGGAGGAGCCGTTGCAGGCTCCGGACGGAGCCGATGTTTGCGTTATTGCCGGTGACCTTACGAACGTTTCTCCTGCACGGGGGATAGAATGGATTGCGGGGAACATAGGTATTCCTGCTGTCTATGTTGCAGGAAACCACGAATTCTATTTCGGCTCAGTCCTTCAGGGTTACCGTGAAGCCCAAAGGGCGTCCGACAGCCATGACGATATCCACTTCCTGTCCAACGGAATGGTGGTCATACAGGGCGTGCGTTTTGTAGGGACCACCCTCTGGACAGACTTCTCGCTGATGGGAAACAAGCAGGATGCAATGGCTTTTGCCGCGATGGGGATGAACGATTACAGGGTGGTCGGGTGGGAAGGTGACAAAGGGGAGAGGTTCCGGCCGGAACATTCCCTGAGGATGCACGAGACATCGCGCGCCTATCTCCGAGACGTTCTGGATTGCAAGCACGATGGGCCCACCGTGGTCGTGACGCACCATTGTCCGCATCCGATGTCGGTCCATCCGAAGTACCGCGGGCAATTGCTCAATGCAGCGTTTGCGTCGGATTTGTCGGCGCTAATCGACGAATACCAGCCGGAATTGTGGATCCACGGCCATACCCACGAATCGTTTGACTATCGCGTGGGAAAGACACGCGTAGTCTGCAATCCTCGCGGCTACCACCGGGAAAATCCGATGTTCGACCCCAGGCTGGCAATCGAAGTTTGCTGACCGATTTTCAGAGGAGATTGAAATGAGAATTCCTTGGCGTTTTTTTGTCCCCAGACGCGGATACATGCGCGATGCAAGACTCGCTTCCCGCAGACCTGAAATTGCACCCATGTTGGATCACGCCGCGTTCAGCACGCCATTCGATTGGTTCGTTTCGGCAATTTTTGGAATTGCGTTCATCTATGAAGCTTTTTCTGAGCGAAGGAGCCGCAAGATGGCCGGCCCATCACGAACAGGACCGGGACCAGCTCTCCAGGTTATAAAGTGATGATATTCACTGCACAGTGAATATCATGCTCGGAGCAAATATTCAGGTAGCGAGAAATGGTCCTTATGCTAAGAATGATGGCCGCTGTCGCGGCAATACCAGTAATCCGTTGGGCCTGTGGTGACCCCCTTGCTCTCGGATATGCAATAGCAGTCCTGGCCTGGTTGCTTTGGCATCTTTCCATCCGGATTGCTGGTCTCTTGCCCCGCAAGCGAGACGGCTAAGCGGTGATGATGTCATGGAGGCGAGCCGAAGCCGGCGTGTTTGTGCAGAGTGACGAGTAGTATGGAGGAACATCGTGGACGATCATGAAAAAGCAGTCATCGCCGGATTTGCCTCAGGAGACAATGACCTGAGGGAAGAAGCCGTCACGGTCTATTTGCGGCACCTCAAAACAGCGGACAAGCAGGACGTTTACATGTCTTTCATGAGGGAGGTCGTGACACCTGTTCCCGATCTCCTTCTTAGGGCTCAATACCGCCAGAAAATTCTATCGTTGCACGAACCGACCTAGGTTGCCCCTCGCCCGTGAAAGAAGTCAGGGCACTGCCGGAGCCGGAGCAAACATGCCTGGGCGGATGTCGCGCAGATAATTCAATACGTCATCCACCTTCACGTGGCACGAGTCGTACCTGAGGCTTCCTCCGCAGATGGCCCACTCTTCTCCCGCGGGTTCCTTTCCGATCCATTCGCGGATGTCGTCGAGACGGAAACGTTCGTGGCCGGTGACCGCCCCGACAAAGGCCAATATCTCGTACGGCTGTCCGTCCATTCCTTTTGCCGTCTCGATCCGCATTTTGACCGGGCGGGTCCAAGTCTTGATGACGTATGACGTTTTTCCGCCGTCATTGCTGGCGTAACGGGCAAATTCTCCCTGAATTTCGACGGCGGTCGCCTCGGCAGCCCTTTCTTTCTCACGATGCGCGTCGACCCGCACCTTTTCCTCGGGGGAGAGGGACGCATACCAGTCAGCGTTCAATTTTGCGAAATCGACCATTTGCTGTTTCCTTCTGACCAGATTCATTTTGAACCCGGTTTTCCGACAGGAACAACCTTTCGCAGGCCTGATAGACGCTGCACGACCGGGGGCCGATTGTAGAATGCACGTCTTCGTTGGATAGCTGGTGCAGGAGGTACCTCATGAACCGCTACTTCGAGATAGTTTCCCCCGTCCGCATCTACCGTCATGTAGGGCGCAGCGAGAGCAACACCTGGATAGGCCGGAGCAGGGTGATCAACCGTGTTTCGCGTGCCGAGAACGCAAGGCCCGGCGACCAGATCCATGCGCTGGTCGGAGGCACGTTTCTTGTACGGGGAGACGAGGTCCACGAAATCTTCCTGTGGCGGCCGAAACATATTCTTGAGCGCGGCGGTTCGCCGTCGGCAGTATCCACCATGGAACGATATGCGAAAGCCGGCCGTGCGAGGGAGACCGATGCGCCGATCATGAAGCCGGATTATGGCGCGGGACGGAAGAAAGGCGAAGTCGATCTGCCGCCTCTTTCTCCTGACGTCGTGGAGATCGAACCCTCGCCCGAATTGCAGGTCCTCAAGGAAGACGTGGAAAGCGCAGTCGCGGCTCTGGAAAGAGAAGGCTTCGACGGGAAAATCAAATTCCGCGATATGGACGCCTATGGCTGGCCATCCGCCAAAGTCGCATTCGGCGAACGTGAGTTTCGTGTTCTGATATACTCTGATTTCGGTGTACGCATCTTTGAAGGGAGGGACTTCCTCGCAGACCTCCGACCTGAGGAATGCGAAAGCGGCATTGTCGCTGCACTAAGGGAACGGCTCGCAGCAGGTTCGCAGCCCTCTCCTTAGATACGAATCCATAGGCCGATTTCGCGAATCCGGATCATTATGGCACAGGTACAGGATTCATATCACAAAATGTGGTTTGCCCGATTTTTTGCAAATTAGAAAATTTTACTAAACTACCACTTGTAAAGGTTAGCGCGAGATTGGAGCAAAAGACGGCATTTGCGGCCGTTGACTGTATGGCAAGGAATACAAACTTATGTCGGCATGAGCCGATATTATTTCGACATGCGGTCTGGCGATGACCTAGTGGAAGACGAAAAAGGTCTGGAATTACAAGACGTTATTTCTGCGCATCGTCACGCGTACGATATTGCCTTGAGGGCACAATCTATCCTCGCCGGAGATGGATGGATGTCGTGGTCAGTCATCATACGGGACAGGAATCGCAGCGAGGTGGCGGTTGTTCCGTTTCCTATGGCCTTAGGATACGGCACCCGTTCCTGTCGAAGGAAGCTTGGAAAATCGAGGATTTGAGGCTATATCCGAAAAACCAAGGGGGCTGGGGGGCAACCTGAAGGAGAGCAAAAGACTCTCCGGGAGTGCACTATGGACGATGCGACGAAAGTTGCCCTGGTAGCCGATGACGACCCCTTTTTCAGAATCGCGCTGTCTTCGATTTTGAAAACCCGGTTGGGGTTCGGGAATGTCATCGAGACAGGTTCCCTGGACGATGCCATCGAAAAGCTGGCCGAGTCAGAGGGAGGGATCGACTTTGCTCTCTTCGACCTGTCTATGCCTGGCATGGAAAGCGCGGCAAGCCTGAAGGCAGTCCGGGATTTTTCTCCGGACATGAAGACTGCCGTCGTGTCCTCTTCAAATCGAAGGAGCGACATAATCGCGGCGTTGTCCATCGGGGTTCACGGGTATGTTCCGAAAGGGCTAGGACCTGACGATCTTACCGATGCCCTGCGCAAAATCATGGACGGGACGATCTACGTGCCTCCGATTCTCGCCTCCGTGGAAGAGGACGAGGACGAAGTCAGGAAACCCGCAATTCGTACCGGGCCTGCGGAAGGGGACAAGGCGTTGTTGTCCAGCCTCACGCAGCGACAAAAAGATGTCCTCGAGCTTCTGGTCCAGGGGTCGTCGAACAAGGAAATCGCGCGAAAGCTTAACTTGAGCAGCGGTACAGTCAAAATCCATATTGCTTCCTTGTTCAAAAGCTTGGGTGTGAAGAACAGGGCCGCGGCGGCAGTTGTAGGATTGCAACTGCTCTCCGACAAGCAGGGTGACAACTGACGAACACGCTGGACAACAAGCGTGTTCGTCACTATTGAGACCCGCAGCAAATGGATCGGCAAAAAGGGATCCGCAGCGGATCCGTGCCATATTCCCGATGGACGCACTGAGAGACGAAATAGACGCAGCAAGCGTTGCCGCCGCCGTTGCGGATGAGGACCACGGGAAAGAGATGCTTTCCGTGCTGTCGTTCCGTTCGTCTGGTGTCCGCTATCTTGTCGAGGCGTCCTATGTTTACGAGGTATTAACGGGCAAGGGACTCACATCGGTACCGAATGCTCCATCCAGGCTTCTCGGCATCACTGAATTGCGTGGGCATTTGGTGCCCGTATTCGACCTGGCCGCGGTAGGCGGCCGTGCCGAAGGGTTCATGTTGGGACGTTCGCACATTGTCTTGTTCGGCACCGAACGGGGCGAATTCGGGATTCTTGCTGACTGTCTTCCCGATTTTGCCGAAGTGCCGGTAGACACCATTCCGTTGGCAGGTGAGGGGAGCCTGTCGGAAGCAAAGTCATGGGCGAGAAGAATGCTGGGGGGCACTTTCTTCTTGCACGGACCGGATATGATGAATGACCCCGTATTTTCGATCGAATGAGAGGCAAAGCAAGCCGGAAAACCGGAATGCAGGTCCTCCTGGTTGCGTTTCCGGGGCCGTGAATTTTCTCCCGCCCGCAACCTGCTGCAGGGTCCTCTAAACGAACGGAAACCAGCCTGACCAAAGCGTCCTCGCTCGGGCCTGTTTCCGTTGCTTCTTACGGTACATTGCATGAAACATTTCTCGACGAATTCCACGGCAGCGGTCATGCCTCCTGCCGGAACCGAAGCCCGGGAACGGATCGAAAAGAAAAAGCTGCCATGGTCAAAGAGCCTTAACGGCCGTCTTGGCCTTGGCGTGGTCCTGCTCGGCGTCTCGTTGGTCGTGACCGTCGTGTTCAGCCATTTCGCCTTCGATTTCGTCCGGACCGAAGTCGTAGCCTCTTCCCATCTCGACAAGGGAAGAACCTCTTACAGGATGCTCGATCTCGTACAGCAGCTGCAGGCCGATCCTGAAGGAGCGAGAAGGGAACAGCTTAAAATCAATATCCGGGAGCTCATTGAACAGACTGACCGTATACTGGACGTATTGGTGAACGGCGATCCAGCCCTTGGCATCCCGGGTTCCACGAACCCGGCCATCCTGGAGGAACTCGAAAAGACCAGGGCATACTGGATTTCCGACGTGAAGCCTATCGTGGAACAGGTTCTCGCTTCAGGCGGCGGAAGCCATCAAATGAACCAGCTCGCGGACACGATACGGGCTTTTTCCTCCCGGATGGCGGCCAGCCTCGAGATGATGCAGATGGAGGCGGCATCAAGGGTCGAACGTGCGCGTTACCTTCAATATGCTCTTTCCTTGGTGGCCTTGGGCCTTCTCTTCATCACGTTCGTTTATGTCCGCGGAGTAACCCGAAGGACAAAGCAGCTCGCGATCGTGGCCGACATGATTGCGGACGGTAACCTCGGGGTGCGCGCACCTGCTGACGGCGAGGACGAGATTGCCCTTTTGGGCGTGTCTTTCAACCAGATGACCGAAAAGCTCGCGGGGATGATCATCAACGAAAGAACTGCTCGCGAACGCTTGGAGGAGATGCTCAGCACGGTCAACGAAACGTCGCAGCAGCTCTCGGTCGCGGCGACCGGGATACAGGAAGTGATGAGACTTCACGCCAAAGGAATGGACCACCAGTCCAAAGCCGTCACCAAGACGGTTGCCAATGTCGGGCAGATACTCGAAAACGCCGACAAAGCGGCGGAACTTTCCCAGAAGGTGTCTTCGAAGGCAGGACAGGCCGCCGATGTCAGCCGTGAAGGCAGGGAGGCCGTAGAGGAAACTACTGCCGCCGTATCCGATGCTCGAAAGAATTCGGAAGAACTGCGGAACGTCATCCGTATATTGTCCGAACGGGTGCAGTCGATCTCAGACATCGTGAAGGACGTAAACCTTGTTGCCGACCGCACAAATCTGCTTGCATTGAACGCCGCCATTGAGGCATCTAGAGCCGGGGAACACGGGAAAGGATTTTCAGTTGTCGCGTCCGAAATCAGGACGCTTGCGGGGAAATCGATCGAATCGACCGACCGGGCGAAAAGCATCCTTGAAGAAATAGGAGCCGCCAATACGAGGGCGCTTGAGGCTACCGAAGAGGGGGTCTCGAAAGCCGAGTATGCGTTGAGGATGATCGAGAAGACAGGGGGGACGATCAGGATGCTCGAGAGGATCATTTCGGAAAGCGCGCAACAGGCTGCTGAAATCACCGCTTCTGCCAACAGGCAGCGCGGGGACATCGCCGAGGTGCGCGAAGCGATGAGCCATATCGATGAAGCAAGCCAACAGAATCTGGCCGCGACAATGACTGCCGAACAGACGGCGGACAGCTTGGCGGAACTCGGAGCCAGATTGAGGAAAGTGGTTTCGGGGCAGGCGGCCTGAAATGGAATCCACTCCGTTCAACAGGCAATTGCTGACCCTGTTTGCGGACGAACTCGCGGAGAGGTGCGCCGAAGCCGAGGAGCTTCTTCTGGAGCTCGAAGCGGGACCTGAAGAAAAACGTCGCCCCGAAGTCATCTTGGGGTTGTTCAGGCTTTGTCACAGCATGAAGGGCGCGGCATCATTCGTGGGCGTCAGGCCGATCGAAGTGTCGTGCCATTGGCTGGAAGACATTTTCGAAGCCGCCCGGGAGGGCACTGCGTTTCCGCAGGCATTCTTCGGCAGGGCGCTCAAAATTCTTGATGCCGTTGCCGAAACGGGGCGGATGATCCTGCGGGGGGAGGATTATTCGGGTGGCCCTTTGTCCGTTTTCGTCGACAGTTCCGGGCAGGTGGATTTTCCGGATAAAGATGAAGGCGGGAAAGACATCCCTGTGCCGCCGTTGCGCACCACGGAGACCGATGGTTCGGTGCGGGTGCCGTCCGGCAAGCTGGACAACCTTCTCTACAGGAGCGAGGAATTTCTAATAACCAGGATGCGGCTCCGCGCGCGTACAGAAGAAGTTGCCGAAATGCGCGAGGCCATGAGGCAGTTCAGGATCAGGAACGAGCCGGGTGTTTCGGTCATAAAGCTGGATGATGTCGAACGTTTCGAGGGGCGCATCAGAAGACTTGCGGCCAATCTCGATGACGACCTACGGCTGTTGGAGGACGCTGCCAACATGCTTGAAGTCGAGGTCCGGGGGGCACGCATGCAACCGTTTTCCGCGGTCTGCAGCGGACTCCACCGCGTGGTCCGTGACCTCGGGCTCGCACTCGGAAAACAAGCCAGGCTCATCGTGGAGGGTGAGGACACCCAGGTGGACAGGTCCATATTGGGGGGCCTCCATGACGCGGTGCGGCATCTCGTACGCAACGCGATGGATCACGGCATAGAATTGCCGGATCTCCGTAGGGCTTCCGGAAAAGCGCCGACCGGAACCATCAGGATTTCGGCGTCTGTGCAGGGCGACCGCATCAAAGTCACTGTCGGCGATGACGGTGCGGGAATGGACGTTGCCAAACTCCGGGCCAGGGCCGAGGAACTGGGCCTCAAGATCGGAGACGAGGACCGGGATGCATATTTGACCGTCTTCAATCCCGGCTTCTCGACTGCAGGAGAGGTAACGGAAGTCTCGGGAAGGGGGATCGGACTCGATATCGTGAAAGACGCAGTCGAAAAGCTGCGCGGCTTCATCGACGTCACAAGCCAGCCGGGGCAGGGAACCACATTCACGCTTGCCTTGCCCCTGTCTCTCACGTCAACGCGCGCGTTGCTTGTCACGGCGGGAAAGAAAAAATTTGCCATCGAGGCGGCAGGCATCAGGAGAATCGTCGATTTCAACCCGAAAATGGTCGAAGTCCGGAGCACGAGATCCTTCTATGTCGAAGATGGCAACCGCATGCCATTCCTCGACCTGACCCAATGGATGAGGTTGCTGGGACGGGAAAAGGGCGACGGGTTCGGGATTATCCTCGGAACTGCCGAGAACGAGACTTTCCTCAGGGTGGAAAGCATAATAGGCGACCAGGAAATTTTGGTGAGGCCGCTGGGACCACGGCTGGCGGGGATGCGCAGCTATGACGGCGGTACGATCCTGCCGGACGGAGAGATCGTCCTTGCGATAAACATCGCCTCGTTGTTGGAAGCTGCCGTCGACCCTTCGCAGAGCCCGCGCAAGAAGGTCCGGCGTCGGCGCAAAAGGATATTGGTGGCGGACGACTCGTCATCCACGCGGGCGGTCCAGAAAATCCTTCTCGAAGAGGACGGTTACGAGGTCGTTCTGGCGGGGGACGGTACCGAGGCGTGGGACCTTCTGAGGAACCACGGGGCCGACGCCGTGGTGGCAGACATAGACATGCCCGGGCTCGACGGTTTCGCGCTCACCGAACATATCCGGAAATCCGAGAGATTCCGCCGGCTTCCGGTAATCCTGGTGTCTTCAAGGGCGAACGAAGCCGACATCGGGAGGGGGCGACGTGCGGGTGCCGACGCATATCTCACGAAAAGCACGTTCGAACACAGGATACTCGTCGAGGAGCTGAAAAAGTTGCTATGACGTCATTCCAGGCCCGAAATCTGGATTAGGGCAGGTACCAAGATGATGACGAAGAGCACCGGCAAAAAGAAAACGATCATGGGGACGGTCAGCTTTGGAGGGAGCGCGGCCGCCTTCCTTTCGGCCTCGCTCATGCGCTGGTCCCGCATCTCCTTGGCAAGCACCCTGAGCGACTGCCCGAGCGAGGTGCCGTACCGTTCCGCCTGAATCAGGGATGTCACGACGGCTCGGACGACGTCCAGACCAGTCCTCGTCGCCAGGTTGTCGAAAGCTGCCCGACGGTCCTGCAGATAGGACAACTCTGCTGTCGTGATGGACAGCTCTTCGGCAAGCTCGACAGAACGGTTGGCTATTTCCTCTGCCACCTTCCTGAAAGCGGATTCCGCCGACATTCCTGCCTCGACAGATATCAGAAGGAGGTCGAGGGCGTCCGGCCATGCCCGCCGGATGGACTTCTGCCTCTTGGTTATCCGGTTCCGCACGTAAAGGCCCGGGGCGAAATAGCCCAGGGATCCGATGGCTGCCGCAACCAGGACAATCACGGGAAGGGGAAGGTTGGGCTTCAGGACCACCGGAATGTACCCCAAAGCAATGACGAACAGGATTACCGGAGCGATGATCCTGACAGAAAGGAAAGTGACGATCGGTGCCTGCCCCCTGAAACCAGCCATGAGCAGCATCCTGGCAGCCCTGCCGTCTTCCGCTTGCTTGGCGAGATTCAGTCCGTCGAAGATGGTCTGGTAGAGTTTCGGAGGCTTTTTGGTCAGCGTGACGTCCGCCGCGGCTGCAAGCTTCTCGCGCTCCCGCTTCCTGATCCGTTCGCGCTCGCCTTCGATGTTTTTCATGCGTATGGCGAGGTTGTCGGATGACAGGTAAGGCCATGCTGCAGCAACGACGCCGAGAAACGCCGCGGCCGCAGAAAAAAGGGCTGTGAGGGGTTCCCTGTTGGCCAACAGCATGTCTGCGTATTGCATGCGGCCCTCAGTAATCGAAGTTGGTCATCTTGTGCATCACGAATATTCCGGCCGTCATCCACACAAGGCTGAAGGCAAGCGCCAGTTTCCCTGTCCCGGTGTTGAAGAGGAGAGAGATGTACTCGGGACTGGTGAACCAGACCACGGTTCCTACCACCACGGGCAGGGTTCCTATGATGATCGAGGAAGTCCTCGCTTCCGAACTCATGGCCCTTATTTTGCCTTCCATTCGTTTCCGGTCCCGGAGGACTCCCGAGAGATTGGACAAGGCCTCCGAAAGGCTTCCGCCAGTCTTGCTTTGTGTTGTCACGACGATGGAAAAGAAGCCCGTTTCGGACAACGGCACGCGGTCAGACATTCTGCCCACGGCCTCGTCGAGCGGCAGGCCGAGCGTCAGGTCCTGTACGACCGTCTTGAATTCGCTCCTGACTGGTTCCTGAGATTCGGCGGCGATGATCTTCATACAGTCAGCGAGAGGGAGTCCCGATTTGAGGCCGCGGACTACGACATCCACCGCGTTCGGGAATTCACGGGAAAACGCCTTCAGCCGACGTTGCCGTTTTATCTTCACGACTAAATGGGGAAGGAAGGCTCCTCCTGCCACCGCGAAACCGGCTGCTTGTACCGGACCGATCCAGGGGAAGAGAAAAACGAACACGGAGAACCCTGTCGCGGCGCAAACCGTGTAATAAGTCCTCTTCGACCAAGCCAGTCCGCCTTGCCGCATCCGGCGGACCAATGTCAGTTTTCCCTTGTTCCCTTTCGACCTGTTCCGCTCCTCGAGTTCTCTCAGCGTTTTTTCCACCGTCTTGATGCGGTCACGGTTCGCCGTCGCGTCGCTTTCGCCCTGCAGAGTCCGTACGCCTGCGATCTTGTTGATGCGCTCTCCGAACAGATCTTCGCCGTCGGCCGGAGATAGCGCGTACAGAACTCCGCCCGCGCAAACGGACGCCAGAACGAATATGGCAAGGGCGAGGAGGAGGGGCGTCATTCGACGAGACCGAGGTCGGAAGTGTCGAGGGCGGCTGCAAGGCGCTTTTCCTCCCCGTAGTAATGGGCACGGTCCCAGAAACCGGGATGGCCTATGCCAGTCGGACGGTGGCGTCCGATTATCCGTCCTTCGGCATCTTCTCCGATAATCTCGTGGACGAACAAATCCTGGGTGATGACTACGTCACCTTCCATTCCGAGTACTTCCGTGATGTGCGTGATCTTTCTGGAACCGTCCCTCAGGCGCGCCGCCTGGATGATCACGTCGACAGAGCTGGTGATCATTTCCCTTATCGTCTTTGGGGGCAGGGAATAACCTCCCATCGTTATCATGGATTCGAGGCGCGAGATCGCTTCGCGTGGCGAGTTCGCGTGCAGTGTTCCCATGGAGCCGTCGTGCCCCGTATTCATCGCCTGCAGGAGGTCGAAGGCCTCGGGACCGCGCACCTCGCCGACGATGATGCGTTCCGGACGCATCCGCAGGCAGTTCCTCACCAGGTCGCGCATTGTGATTTCGCCCTCGCCTTCGATGTTTGGCGGCCTTGTCTCAAGCCTGACGACGTGGGGTTGCTGGAGCTGAAGTTCGGCCGCGTCCTCGCAAGTGATGACCCGTTCCTCCCGGTCGATGTAGCGTGTCAGGCAGTTGAGAAGTGTCGTTTTTCCCGACCCCGTGCCGCCGGAAACAAGTACATTGCACCGCACGCGCCCTATGATTTTCAGCAGTTCCGCTCCGGAGGATGTGATCGAGCCGAGCGCAACGAGCTGGTCGAGAGTCAGCCGATCCTTCTTGAATTTCCGGATTGTGAGGGAGGGGCCGTCCACGGCGAGCGGTGGTGCGATCACGTTGACACGTGACCCGTCCGCGAGTCGGGCATCGCAAATGGGACTGGATTCGTCGACACGCCTGCCGACCTGACTCACTATACGCTGGCAGATATTCAGAAGTTGCTCGTTGTCGCGGAACCTGATGTCCGTTTCCTCGACAATCCCGTTGACTTCAATGAACACCCGGTCGCAACCGTTCACCATTATGTCGGATATGTCGTCGCGGGCGAGCAGCGGCTCCAGCGGTCCGTAGCCCAGGATGTCGTTGCAGATATCTTCGTAAAGTGCCTGCTGCTGGGCGTTCGAAATGCCTATTTTCTTTGCTGCGACTATCTCGTCGACAATCTGGCGTATTTCGCCTCGGGCGCGCTCGTCCTCGATACTGGCCAGCTTGGCTACGTCGATGCTTTCGATCAGGGCACCGAAAACACCGCGTTTCATCTCATAGTATTCGTCGGTCCTGCCGCCCAGGCTGGACTTGACGGGCTGAATCCTGTCGGGCGCTTGCGGGGCGACAGAGCCTTGGACCGGAGTTTCGGGGAAATCTTTTTTTCCGAACATCAGCCTTGCCAAAAAAAAGAGGGACGGAAGAGACAAGTCTTCCGCCCCAAAACAACCGAGAAGGATCGTGGTGCTGTCTCGGGAGGAGACCTCGGGATTATTCCGCGGCATCTCCTGTAGGAAGAGCCTGCGCGATAGTGTCGAAAACGCCGTCCAGCCTTTCTCCGAGGAGACCGACACTGGTGATTATTGCTACTGCAATGAGCCCCGCGATCAGACCGTACTCGATCGCCGTGGCACCGGAGCGGTCCTTCGCAAAACGGAGGAGGGAGTTCTTCATACGCCTTTATCCTTGGATATGTGTCCGGCAGGGCCTCAGCTTCTGAAAGGTCACTGCAGCCTTGAAGCCGTCAATTCATCGCAAGGCTGGTATCGCCCATCGGGAGGGGGGATACCATTCGGACGGATGGTCTATTTCTGCAGGATTTTGGCATATGCCAAACGGCATAATAGGACTGTTTTGCCTTGACCCGGCCAACGGAGCGTGCCAGCCACAACCTGAGGAAAAGGCCCTTTTGGATATGAAACACTTTCTGCTGGCAGCGTTGGTAGCATTCCCGGTGTTCACGCCGGAATCGTCGTTTGCTCAGAACAGGCAGGCTTCCGATTCTGCAGCCGGAAGGATCGAGATCGTCGTCGATTTTGTGAAGGTTCTGGAACTCGCTCGTCCCGTCTCGACCCTTATCATCGGCAGCACGAACATCGTGGAAGCTGTCATGGAGACGGAGAGGAGGGCGGTCCTGACAGGGAAGACTCCAGGCCATACCAATCTGATCGCCCTCGACAGCGAAGGCAATCCGATCGTAGACCTGTCGGTTGAAGTACTCGCGTCGAACGCACGGGAAGTGACCGTGTTCGAAGGAAAGAACCGGACGAGCTACCGTTGCGGCCGTTCGAATTGCCGATTGACGGAGAGCAAGGCGCGGTCCTCCGGAACCGCCACCTCTCCGATGCCTGCCGAAACCCCTGAAAATGCCGCTCCTGCAGACGTAGAGCCGGGAAGCTGACTGCACTTTGGTCAGCCTTCGGACGAACGGGTCGGAATGCGGCGGGAGAGCTTCAGTTCGGGACCGGGAATTCCAAACAACGGTACAAGAAAAGTCGTGTCGTAAGTCGCCCGCAACATAAGGAAGCCAGTGTCTTCGTTGCGGATATCCACGTGTAGCCTGCTTGGGTCGCCTCCCGTGAAAGCTTTCCTCATGACGGCCTCGGCTTCCTTGCAGACATTCCGGTTTCCTGTGCCGTACTCCATCATCACTACTCGTTCGGCGATGTCGGCCGAGAATAGCATGTTGTTCCTGATGTTCATTATCCGGCCGAACTCGAAGATACCGAAGGCGAAGAGGAGCACGGGGACGATCACCAAGGCGAACTCGACTGCCGTTGCACCAGACTCGCATCCGAGAAAAGCCCGGGCCGATTTTTTGCTGCGGTACCGTCTCATCGGACATCAACCCTCAAAGAAGACGAGAGCTTTAACGGGGGAAGGAACATCCCGTCGTGCGATCCCGACACTTCCAAAAGGTAGAATACGGAGGGCAGGTCTTCGGCGCAGACCAATGTGCACACGGTACGCGCTGGAACCCTGGTTTCGGGCCGCGAAGGGCATTCGCAGTAACGTCCGACCGAAAAGTCCGGCCTGTTATCCGTTCCGCTCCATTCCTCGGAAGACACTTTGGATATGAGGTCGGCCACCGCCGGTTCGCCCGGATCCGACATCGCTCCGCCAGCGCCCGCCCTCAGGACATGATCCATTGCCATCCGGCTGCCGAGAGCCAGTCCAAGATCGGCTATGGTCAGGAGCATGAATGCAAGAATTGGGGCGAAGAGGGCGAATTCTACCGCACTTGCTCCGCCTTCGGACTTCATGAAGGCCTTCAGTCCGTGAATGTCGAGAAGGTGTTTCAGGATATCGCCCTCCCGAAAATTTTTCCGAGATAGGGCAGCCTCGACCGGGATGTGCGAACTGTTCGCTTTCCCGAAAACGGGGCGCTGGAGGCGAGCGTTCTGAACGTTTTCGCCGGAAGCGATTTAGGAGCCGTCTCGAAGATCGTTTGTCCGTTATTGGCGGCCTTGCCGAAAATCTGTGATTCGAAACGCAGTTCGGCTGCAGCAGGAAGACCGACTGCGGTTACGAATTCTTCTGTCTTGATCTCCGGCCGCTTCGGCACGCCAAGCTGGTTCATGATCAATAGCGGTTTCGGATCGTTCGGCCGTGCCCGTGCCAGAAATTCGGCCATCCTTTTCGCGTTCCTCATGGATGTCAGGTCGGGGACGGCTGTGATGACTATCGTATCTGCGGCGACAAGAAGCCTGCGGGCCCAGTCCGCCCATAGGCACGGCAGGTCGAGGATGACGTGTCCTGCTCCGAGACGGGCTGTTTCTACAAAATGTTCGCAGCTTTCAGGCGAAGGGTCATAGGCCCTTTCGAAGGAAGATGGCGCGGACAGGATGTGAAGCCTTTCGCCCCGCTTCGACGAAAGCCTGTCCAGCAGCACATGGTCTGCTTTGTCCCCTGCATCGAGGAACTCGACCGTCCCTGTGCTGGCATCGATATTGAAATCCAGGTTGACCGTTCCCAGAGGAAGGTCGAAATCGACGAGGTAAATATCCTGCTCGTATAATTCGGAAATGACGGCGGCCATGTGATGGGCCACCGTCGACGAACCGACGCCTCCCCTTGCACCTATGAACGCGGTTATTTTACCGAGGGACTTCGCTTCAGCCCCCCTGTACACTCTCGCAACGCAGGCAATGAAATCGGCAGGCATGAAAGGAGTGACGACATATTCGTCCACTCCCCGGTCGATGAGTTCGCGATACAGGGAGACGTCGTTCACATTTCCGATGACGATGACTCTCGTGCCGGAAACGCATTCCGCCGCCAGCGCCTCGAGTTTCGCCAGAAGGCTGTCACGGCCGGCCCGGCTCTCGATGACGATCAGGTTGGGAGGAGGTGCCTCCGAATATTTCGAGATCGCGGAGTCGATCCCGCCCTCCGATATCGTTGCCTTGACCCTTCCCATGCGCCTGTCCGCAAAGGCCTGGGCAAGGGTCGCCGAAACGGAGTCGCTCTCGCAGAAAACCCCGATCGTGATCCTGGGAATGATGACGTCATTGATGTCAGACATGCAGCCCCCGCCTACCGGAAAGCGTACGTCAGCTTCCCGATTGGGGTTCCACGTACCGCACTTTGCCGGATCCAATTATCTTGATCATGTTCCTTGGCCGCCCCGCTTCGGCCTGAACCGTGACGGGGATTGCCGAAGCGTCCACAGCATTGTCGGCGACAGGACGCAGGGCCAAGGAAACAGATCCCGTGGATTCCGCAGTGGTAACGACCTCGACCTGCTCCGGAAGCACTTCAAGCGTGGCAGTCTTTCCGACCACCGACGATGAGTTGGCTTCGTCAAGCACTTGGTCGACCGCGAGTACCCTTACGTTTCTGAGGATCGTTCTGCTTTTGCCCGCTATCTCACCTCCCGGTCCAGGTTTCGTCGAGGTGTGGACTACATCGACCCTGTCGTCAGGCAGGATAAAGCCTCCTGCCGTGGTTTCGGCATTGATCCTCACAGCCACGGCCCTCATGCCGGGGGCGAGTACCAGTGACATGAAGCTTCCGCTGCCGCCCGCCACTTTTTCAGGCCGCACAGGTTCGCCCTGCATCATCGCAATCCGGACAAGGCTCCCTGAGAGTTCTTCCGCCGCTGCAGGACGGAGATCTCTCCTGATGACGCCTTCCGAAACCGAGTCGGCGGGCCACTCCTGCCACTTGAAGGATGACGGTTCGATCCTCGACCCGCGCTCCATGTTTTTGGAGGCCACAAGCACTTCGACGAGAGGAAGCGGTTCCGCGGGACTTGCTATCGCGTTCATGTCCGTACGGGGCTTATCCGACAGCGACAGCCATGCGGCAAACAAGCCGCAGGATACGGCTACAATGAGAATCAATACTCGTTTCATTGCACTAACTCTGCCACGCTTGGGCTACCCCCTTTGGCGCTCGGGCGCTCACAAAAATGAGACCCAATGCGAACTGGGCAGGAGGACCAGCGCCGCCGCGGACAACGCCAATCCGTACGGAACTCCTGACCTGCCGTCGAGAATTCTCTCCACCCACGATACGGACATGACTGTTGACGGAAGCTTGACGTGCTGCAGAAACAGCAAGGCCACCGCCACCACCCCGCCGGCGACAGCCGTTGCCAGGATGAACGCGGGGACCAGTTCATGACCGAGCCACAGTGCGGCCGCTGCGGCGAACTTGGCATCCCCGCCGCCGATTGCACCGATTGTGAACAGCCAGAAACCTCCTCCCAAAACAGCCGCCGCTGCCACGGCGCTCATTCCCAACTGCTGCAGTCCAAGTCCCGTCAGGGGAGCAAGCAGCGCGTACGAAACGGCCATCACCGCTACCAGCTTGTTGCTGATCCTGTACGTCATGACATCGCCGACCGCTGCAGACAGCGTCGATCCGATGAACAATAGCAATCCGGCACATGCCGCGATGGCGGTCATTTTACGGCCCTCGGCGTTAGGATTGGCTCCAGGGTTTTCCCGGCGCACTCCCTATAAACCGTCGGGCAGGTCCCGGCCATTATGCCTGATGGCCTATGCCATCCTAGGCCATCGGGCATAATGGCAATCGCGGACCTGATCCCTTATTGCCTCCGACATCATGCCAGACAGCACGGAAAAGCGCGGCGGATGCCGTACTTTTTGGAAGGTCCTGCGACTGTTGAACTCGTTTGTCCGTGACGAGCGCGGAGCGAGCGCGGTCCTTCTCGCCATAATGTTCCCCGTCATCCTCGGCGGGGTCGGGTTCGGTGTCGAAACCGGGTACTGGTACCTCAAACAACGCAAGCTCCAGCACGTTGCGGACCTCGCGGCCCATGCTGCCGGGATCGGGTTGCGAAGCGGCGGGAGCCAGCAAGACCTGGAAGCAAGGGCAAGAAGGATTGCCGAACAAAGCGGAATTCCCCCCGGAGAGGTCAGCATCTCCGTCATGACGCCGCCGGGATCAGGGCCGAATAGCGGAAGCAGGGGTCATGTCGAGGTCGTACTGGAAACCTCGACACCACGAATGGTCACTGCTGTCTTCGGCCCTGACGATATCCGTTTCGTTGCCCGCGCGGTCGCTCGTGTGGACGGTGGCGGCCATCTGTGCGTACTTTCACTCTCTCCGTCCCGGGCGGGCGCTGTGCAGGTGGACGGATCGGCCGACCTCAGTCTCGAAGGGTGCAGTGTCGGTGCGAATTCATCCGATCCGCGGTCGTTCATCATGGATGGAAGCGGATCGTCACTGGCTGCAGAATGCGTGTACACCGCAGGAGGGGCAACGACCGGGACGGGAATTGAACTCGAGTGCGGCAAAATCGTTGAGAACGCTGCCCCCACGCCTGATCCATATGCCAAGGTTCCGGAACCGTACGCCCGTCACATTCCTTGCAGGTTCACCGGGATTTCCCTCCTGGGTACCACTTACCTGACCCCGCTCGACAGTATCGGGGGATACCCTGCGATGCGCATATGCAGCGGGATGCGCGTCAACGGCAATGTCTTTCTGATGCCTGGCATTTACATATTCGACGGCGGTTCGCTTACCGTCAACGCTGGAGCTTCCATCAGGGGGAGCGGCGTAACCCTGTACCTCACCGGCAATGCGCGTGCCGAAATATCGGGAGCTGCGGAAACCGACCTTTCGGCACCTGTCTGGGGAGCATACCAAGGAATGCTCATTTTCGGTGACCGCGACGACAGCGTCACGCATTCTGTTTCGGGAAATTCCTCAAGCAATCTCAAGGGTGCAATCTATGCTCCCCGATCCGCGGTTGCCTTTTCCGGTTCATCCTCCGTGACGGGTACCTGCGTGCAGATAGTGGCGGACCGCGTCACGTTTGCGGGCAGGGCATCCTTGACGCTGGACTGCGGCAATACCGGGATGCGGGACATAAGGTCAGGGCAGACAGTGGCGCTGGTAGAATGATCTCAAAAACCTGTTGGGCGCTCACAAATTGCGCTTCATCGCCACACCCAAGTGCCTGACGGAACATTCCCGGTTCCCGAAGGAATGGAAATCGCGCCCGTCCCGAGCCCATTTACGGCTCAAGGGTTCCTGAGAAGATCGAGATTCGCCAATACGACCGGGTCTCCGGGCATAAGGACAAGCGCCTCCTCCAGAAGCTCCTTGGCCTTTGCCCGATCGCCGCGCAGAAGCCGGGAATAGCCCATGTTGTTGACTATTTTCGGGGTCCTGCCCGCGACCTTTAGGGCCTGCTCGTATGCCCTGTCGGCAAGTTCGAACCTCCCGAGGCGATCATAGCTCGCAGCAAGGCCGAGCCATGCATCGCCGTTGTCCGCACGCAACTCGACCGCTTTCCTGAAATGTTTTTCCGCCAGACCGTAGTTGCCTTCTTCGAAATGTGTCTTTCCGGCGTCAGTGTCGCGTTTGCTTATGTCTACGTCTGCGGACGAGATGAGAGAGGAACCGTCAGGACCGTGCTGTGAGGTGGTGCAAGAAGCGGCTGCCAGCGTCAGGGCGACGACTGAAAACCGAAGGACGCTCTCAAGGGCCATCGGTGGTCTCCTCCGCAATCCCTCCCGTTCTTTCCTGACGGCCGGTGTTCCCGTTGTCCGGTTCGTATCGGGTTCTGTCTGCCGGGACCCTCAGGCGCGGGTCGTCCGTCCCGATCATCCATGGATCGATCACCTGCATCGCAGTGTTTGCGGCGATCGCGTCTCCGGCGGAATAGGATACGGCTTCGGGCTGGGGGCCAGTCGCCGCACAGCCGGAAAGGATCGCGGCCACGATGACCGCGGCTGCAGAATGTCTCGCCATTCAGTTCACCTCCAGAAAGTGTCCCTGAACGGCTTTGGCCGTGCCGACCCTGATCCTTTGAGCTTGTGGGCGCGGAGGGAACGGATCGTTCTTTCCTCCGGGGACCATGTGACCCCCTGGCGCGTCCTTTACCCTGACCTCTTCGATGCCGTGCCCGAAATACTCCGCGTCGGTGGCGGGTCTCGTCCGGTCCATCGGGGTGGCTGCCTTGAGCGCCGGGGTCATCGGCTGGACAAGGTAGGGGGTCACGATGATGACCAGATCGGTCTCCCGCTTTTGATACGCCCTCGAGGTGAACAGGGCTCCGATGATGGGCAGCTTGGCTATTCCGGGCACCTGCTGTGCGATTACGGCGTTTTCGCTCTGGAGCAATCCCGCAATCATGAAGCTCTGGCCGGATTTCAGGTCTACGCCCGTTGTTGCGCGCCTGACGCTGAAGCCGGGGATCGCGATCTCTCCGACCCTATAGGAAGAGGTCGTGTCGATCGAGGAAACTTCCGGTGTGATTTTCAGGGAGATCAGCCCGTCATCGAGGACTGTGGGCGTGAAGTCCAGCCCCACGCCGAACTTTTTGTAGGTGACTGTAATGCGGCCTTCTTCTTCCGAAACCGGAATCGGGAACTCGCCGCCGGCCAGAAAGCTCGCTGTCTCCCCGGACCGGGCGACAAGGTTGGGTTCGGCTAGGCGTCGGGCTATACCTCGGTCCTCGAGGGCTTCTATCGCCAGATCGATGTCCCAGCCGTTGTCCAGTAGGCTGCCGACAATGCTTCCAGCAGGAAGGTTTGACGTTGATCTCGGAACAGAGTTGAAGCTTATGCTTCCCCCTCCTGTCGCGTAAACAGCGCCAATCCTGGTTCCGAGCTCGCGTCCCACGTCCCTGTTGATCTCCACGATGCGGACGTTGAGCTGTACTTGCTGCGAGCTTCCGAGGCTCATCGCGTTGATGACCTTCCCGTCCCCCGCGAATTCCCGCGCGATCCGTTCCGCCTGTGCGGCGTCGACGGCATTCTTCGCGCTCCCGGAAAGCAGGATAGCACCGTTCGCGGCTCTCACCTTGATGCCGCCCGCCCCCTTCACGTTTTCCCGGATGACTTTCGATACGTAGCCTGTGTCGAGGGTAACCTCGACGTTTATGGAAGCCACTATGTTCTTCTCGGAATCGAAAAGGGCGACGGCAGTCGTTCCGGTGGCAAGCCCCGTAACAAAAAAGGAATTGTCCGAAAGAGGAGTGACCGATGCGACGGCAGGATCTCCGACGACAATTTCCTCCACAGGCACACCGGCCTGGATGGTGGCAGTCTTGCCGCGCACCACTGTAAGGGAGCGCGAATCACCATATGCCACCCGGACGATCTCTCCGTTTGCGAGTGCTGCTGTCGTCTGGAGGGCGGCCATCCCGCTGGCGGCCGTGGCAGCCAGGACGAATGCGCGCAGCAATGCGGCTGCAGGAGTTCCCATCCGATTCCTGTCCTGTTCAGAATCCTGTTGCGAGGCCCCGCCCCGACCGGCGGAAAATAAAACGATTTGAACAGATGTCAAAGTGAATCGACCGCATGGACGGTTTTCTGCCCGGGATTGGGTTATCCACAGGCAGGATTCGTGGCTTGCCTACCACATTTTGCCTCCGCAAAGCGGGATTCGCCAACCGCTCCGGGTGCCCGATTCCTTGCGGGCAAACATCATGCCGTCAGCGGCGGGGTCCCCGGGCCTCGTCGATGACCTTTTCATAAGCGGCGTTGCGTTGTGCGAGCTGCCTCTCAATCTTCCTGCAGCGTTTTTTTACTTCATGGACCACGTTCGACAAAATCTCGCAGCCGCCGGCAGGCATCTCCTCTACGATCCTTTTGGCCTCGTCCGCCCTTTCCGTTACCAGCGAGCACAATTCGGCAACGCGCCGCAACGTTGCCGACGGATTGAGGCCTGCCGCCTTTGCCATGGCTTGCCAATCCGATCCATGCAGGATGTCGCCGTTCGATTTGCTGCCGATCCTTTGAGGCAGCGACTGGTCGATCTTTGGATAGATTTTCGCGCAGAGGATATCGTACAGCGGTGCCAGCTTTGCGCTGCCGCCCGCACCGATTTGCACCGAATAGTTTTTCGCATGCGAATCCGTATTGCAGGCAAGGACGTTGAAGATGACGGCATCGAGCAGACGCAATCTTTCGCCGGGATTGATGTAGGTTCTCACTGCGTCGAAGAGCTGCGAAAGTCCCGGGCCGGGTTCTCCGAATTCGCTTCCCTTCTCGTATTTTCTTGTCGGGAACAAGCCGAGAATCTGGCAGAAATCTTCCTGATGGAGCCTTCTCGTCACACCCTTTCGGTCGGCAATCCGGTCATATCTTTTCACGACGAGGAAGTTCCGGGACCCGGCCCTGTCGGTCGAGACTTCGGCGGCTTCCAGTCCGCACAATCTGGCCAGGGTGAGGCAGAATGCCTCGTTCTGTACGGATCCCGCCAACCTTGGGGTGTCAGGTTTCAGGATGTGAGTGGACGGCGTCCCGTCGACCGGAATGGCATATTTGCCCCCCTCGAGCACGACAGGAAGCTTTTCCTGCACTCCGGCCAGCGACATGGAAACGCCGTGCTCCCCCATGAGGAAAGGTTTCGAGGGCAGTTCGTTCAGTATCCTTTCCATGGCCTTTGCGGAAGGAATTTCCCGATAGTTCATGCCGGGTTTCCTCGGCAGGCCTACAGACAACGCCCCTGCCGTATCCCGCCCCAGGTGTTTCAGTATGCCGAGGACGTCTTGGGGAGAGACCTTGAACTGTTGCCCTATCTCGGAGAGGTGCGTTTCAGGCAGGAGGTTTGCCAGCCACGGCAGGATAATTTCCCGAGGATGTTCCCTCGGTTCGAACGGCATCGAAAGGGAGATGGGGAAGGCGGCCGTTCGGGAAACCCAGCCGTCGTCGTAAACGAAGGAAAGTTCGCCGTTGTCTGCGATGCTGCCTACTTTGAAAAACTCGTAAAAAATGTCCATTCGGAGTTCCCTCAGAACTTGGGCAGATAGGACAGGTCTTCATCATCTTCGCGATCGTCATGGCTATGGCTTACCTCGGGCCTGGCTTTGTTGAGGTCGCCGAGTTCCACGCCGGCGGCAATTGCCGCCATGATCGACTTTTCCAGTACGCAGGTAGGTTTTCCTTGCTCGAGAGAGATGATGAATCTCAGGCTGGTCCCGCTCCGTTCGGCAAGCTGGGCTTGGGTCAAACCCTTCTGTTTCCTCGCTTGGCGGACCAGTCTCCCGAAATCCTTGGCCGACTTGATCAAGATCTCGCTCCTGAATGTGTAAGCTCATGCATATTATAGGTGCGCCCCACCAAATGTGCAAGCTCGTTCACATTTGCCCTGCTTTCCAAGTGATGTGCAAGAGCTTGCACATTTGCCCTGAGCCTTCAAAATGTGCAAGTATGTGCACATTTAAGGAGAATACGATGAAAGAACGCTTGGCTCCGGATTCTCCGAGAGCCGGTGACCATGCATGCTAACATGCATGCTAACATCGTCGCTTAGACAGGGCAGAGAATGCCCGGAGGTCAGCTCTATCAGTATGGTTTTGGGGAAGGATCCGGTTCCGTGTTGAACAGTTCCATGACCTTTTCTGTTTCCAACGGGTCCACTGCAACCTGAAGAATGACGGTGTCGCCTCCTGCCGAGTAATCCATTTCCGCAGACCTCACGCAAATCACGGGACCTTCGTTCCCCGAAATGCTCTCTGCCAGTCGCGACGAAGATTGGAGGAGCTCTTTTCCCCACCTTGTCTTGCCGTCGTTGGGGAGGATCGCTCTGACCTTTATGTGTGTGAGCTGTCGTGCATCCAAAGGTGCGACTTGGGACAGAAACTCGTTGAGGTCAGGCACGCACCCTTCTGCTTCGTCTCGCGGGATGTCGTCGAAAACCTTGAAAACCTGGCTGTCAGCCTGGACGCACACCGAACTCTTGTCACGTCTCCAGGAATCTTCTTGATGAACCGCGAAAGCCTCGAACAGGGTGCAGTCCTTGACGGCCCTGCAGGCGTTGAACCATGCATAACCCTCCGATCGATCGCTTTTGGGCAGCGGTGCAAGCGCCCGGAAGGCATTCGAAAGTTCCCTCAGTCGTTCTCGCGCCGCGGCAGCCTGCTGGCCGTACATCAGGGCGGTCGCGCTGCCGAGAGAAAGAACATCCGCCATCACCAGGATATCTGCCGCGGAGAAGGACATCGTGAACTCCGTTCGGGTATTCTTTGTCTCTTTCATACCAGTCTCCCTTTCCCGAGAGTTTCCGCCACGGGCGCGAAAGCCACCATATGACGCGATCGCCGACTATCTGTGCTCCTTAACCGCCAGCTGGACATGAGCGGATCCGCATACTGCTCCTGTCACGAGAGCGTTCAGACAGGCGGATGCGGCCGAAAGGAATGGCAATGCAGGGGCAAGAGCCGTGTCACGGGTCAAGTACTGAAGGAAGACCGGGATCACCGACAGCGGGAAGGTAGCCACCACATAGGCAAACCAGATTTTCATCGCTGAACCCCTTGTCCGGACCCAAGAAGACCGGAACGAAGCGTTTCCTGTATCAGCGACCGAAGGGATGACGAGGGAAAGCTTGAGAGCGATCGCGATGCCTGCGAAATAGGCGGAGGAGAAAGCAGCAAGCGCAAGGTACGCCGCGTCCCGGCTCCCCGGGGAAAGTCTAAGCATGCTTCCCCAGCCTTGATAGATACCGCCAAAGGCGGCGAGGGCCGCAGCGACCGCGGCGGAAACGATCAAGAAGGTGCATGCCGCCGATTTCCAAAAAACGATCCTTCGCAGAAACACCCAAGGCATCCACGGCGCAGGTTTGCCGACTGCGGCGGCTGAACCGCAATGCAGGAGTACTGCCAAAGCCATGAGGATCGACACGTAACCTGCGACGAAGGCAACGGCATGTAGCCGGAACCAGAACAGAGTTGCGGCTGCCCCGGCAGAAATGGCGGACAACACCGCAAGGGCGGTCAAAGTTGGGGCGATGGCTTTCGGCACTGCCGCCCATGCCGACCTCACCGTCTTCAATACAGAAACCCCGTTTTCGTTGGATGCGGAAGGTACGCCAGCGCCCGTGCCGATGTTGATTCCAGGAACCGCCAGTTTCACGATGCGTCTCCTGCCGTGCTGTTTTCCCAACCAGTGAAAAGACGAAGCCTTGAAACCTTCTTCGGCAGTTCATGGCGGTAGCAGGGGCCGACTGCCCCGACGGTCCAGGTCGGTTCGCTGAAAACAGTGTGGGCGGCATCCTTGACTGCGACAGCGGGCAGGCCTGCTTCCCTGCAGGCCTCGACCGCTTTCAGGAGTTCGTCTTCGTTTCTGGCTGCCACGACGATCTTCCCTTGCGCCTCCGCCATATATCTCCCGACGAGGTCAGGCGACTTCTGCAGCGCTATCCAAATGCAGGTCCCGAATCCATGCCCCGCCTGCGCGGCGAGCTTGCCCGGAGGCATCGGCAGGTCTTTTCTTACAAAAAGCCACATCCTGAGTTCGGACTCGCCTATCTGCGACTGTGGCCTCAGTTCCCGGACAGTGCCGCTCATGGCGCTCTCCAGGTTTGCTTCCTTCAAATCCACGAATGCCTCCTGTGTTGATGGCATTATGGATTTGTCCAACCGAAACGGCAACGGGCCAATAACACGGGAAACGAATCCATGGCGCTGTTTTCTTTTTCGTTTGTTTTCCCTTCGCCGGACAAATGCTGTTCGTGAAAACGTTCAAAGCCCCAACGGTCGTCCATTGGGGCTTCGATGCCAGGGTTTGCAACTGTTTTGCGGGACAATGGGGTCCTCAGCTATGCCTGCTGTTTTCCTTGCAAAAGAAGTGCAAACCGGAAGGCAAAGACCCCAAGACCCAAAAGGGGCCGTCCCAGCCCCGTTTGGGTCTTCAGCCCGTCAGGCGGCAACGGCGATGCGTACCCGGCGCTGCCGGTCGACGTTCTTGGGAGTCTTGTCGATCTTCGATCCCAAACCCTGCTCGATCGCGACATCCCGCTTGAGCTGCGAATAGCCCGGAGCAACGCTCGGGTAGTCGGCAGGAAGGCCGAAGTGGGCGACGTAGTCTTCCCATTCCATGCCGTATCGTGCACGCAGGTGCCGCTTCAGCATCTTCTTTTCGACGCCGTCGATGAGGCACACAAGGGCATGTTCCTTGATGCTTTCCTCGACAGGAACCACCGGAACCTTGGAGATTTCCGCGAACCTGTCCATGGCGGCAGTCTCGCAGGAAGCGGCGGCCAGCTGCGCAGGCACGGCGGCAGATGCATCCGGCTTCCCGTCTTCTGCAACCAGGGCCTGCCGGACCTCACGAATGAAGTCGGGCAGTCGAGAAGGTTCGATCGAATTGCGTTCGAGAAAAGCCTTCACGATGGCCGTTGTGTTGTCGAGAATGGAATCGCCGCTCCCCTTGGCATCCGTCTTACCGTTCACAACATTGGAAATCTCAGTCATCAATCTTTTCCTTTCTATCGGCCGCCAGTCCCCACCAGACAGCCACGAAGCGGTGTCAGCCGCTTTACAATGGGTATAGGTTTCGAGCCAAGGATTGGTTCCCAAAAAAGTTTACGAAGTAGCTAAAATTCTAATTATTTTTTCCCGTTCCCGAAACGTTCCGCACGAATCCCGGAACATGTGCCAAAATGAAACGCTGTCTCTTCGGATTACGACGGGAATTCCTTGAAAGTGAATTCCATGCCTCCTGAATTCGTGCGAGCTTTCTGTTATGGTCATCGGATCCAACGGAAAGAATATGAAAGACGAATTCCCGCGAGGCTCCGAATTGGAGAGGCGGGCCTTGCGGATTCTGGCGCGTGCGAGGGAATTGTCCGAGATCGGCCCAGAAACGCTGGCGGCGGAAGCCTCCCTGATGAGAAGGAAAGATGGGAAGCATGGACCCGCGGATGCTGATTGGGCATTTACGCTCGGAGCGGTCTCCTCGATCAAAAGCGGCCTGACACCGTTCCATAGCCAGGTTCATGCTGCGCTTGCGATGGCGGATGGAAAAATTGCGGAAATGAAGACGGGGGAGGGGAAAACTCTCTCCATTATCCTGACAGCATTTTACCTTTCCCTGAATGGAACGGGTGTCCATGTCGTCACGGCAAATCCTTATCTTGCACGTCGTGATGCCGTGTTAGCGCGACGCGTCCTCGGGGAACTCGGTACCAGCGTCGGTGTCCTTTCAGGCGTCGACGATGCCGACGAACGCCGTGCCGCGTACGCGTGCGACGTTACATACGGAACCACTGCAGACTTCGGTTTCGATTATCTGCGGGACACTGTCCGCCCCTACGGAATGCGACGTCTCCAGAAGGGCTTGCCGCATGCGATCGTGGACGAAGCGGATTCCGTGCTGATTGACGAAGCGACCATTCCTCTTGTCCTCTCCTCTCCCGGAAAGGTCTGCGAGGCCGGCCAGTTTGCCGAAGGCATCGCCGCGATGCTCTCCGAAGGGGAAGACTACCAGTTTGACGGACGGGAAAGAGTGGCGTGGCTAACCGAGACCGGAGCTGCCCGGGTCGGCAAGATCGCTGCAGAACTCGGATGCTCCGGAGAAAACTTCCTCTTTGACGGGACAGATCCAACGCTGGCAGGTTCGCTCCATTCGGCATTGAACGCGCGTCTCTTCAAAAGGGACATCGATTATGTCGTTTCAGGCGGACGTGTCATCCCTGTGGATCCTGCAACGGGAAGGGCGGTCCCCTCGCGGAAGTTCGGCAACGGAATTCATCTTGCCCTTGAGTTGAAAGAGGGTTTGGAGCCTCATCCGGAGCCGGAAGCCGTTGCGTCGGTCGCCTGCCAGAACTTTTTCCTTCTTTATCGAAGCCTCTGTGGCATCTCCGGAACCGCACTGGCAGCGTCCGATGAGTTCGAGAAGGTTTACGGGCTTCATGTGGTGCCCGTACCGGAACGCCTCACATCCAGGAGACGTGACCTGCCTGACCGCGTCCATGGGTCAGAACAGCAAAAACTGGCTGCGGTTGTCGAGGAGGTGAAGGTCGCCCACATGAGGGGCCAGCCTGTGCTGGTCGGCACCGCTTCGGTGGAAGCATCGGAAAGGTTTGCAGCCTTGCTTGAGAAAGAGGGGTTCCGGAGGTCGGGTGGCCCCGGACCGGAACGGCAGCCATCCTTTCAAGTCCTCAATGCCGTAAATCATGAACAGGAGGCGGACATTGTCGCGAACGCGGGCATGCCCGGGGCCGTGACGATCGCCACCGACATGGCTGGCAGGGGTACCGACATTGTTCCGGGTGGTGGCGACCCCGCCATGGCGGCCATAGTGCGAAATCTGGGAGGTCTCCTCGTCATCGGTACCGAGCGGAGGTCAAACAGGAGGATCGACGACCAGCTGCGTGGCCGCACCGGCCGTCAGGGGGAACCTGGAACGACTGTCTTCCATGTTTCACTTGAAGACGAAATTTATGCCGCTCTCCCCCGGGCGCGCGTCAGGCGGACAGGAAAGAGGATCGCTTACGGCATGCCTCGCTCATTCCGTCAGGCAAGACGACTTGCGGACAAGGCGCAGAAGACCCTTGCGGCTCGCGAGGAAGCAGCCCGCATGTTGTCCCTGAAGTTCGAAGAAGTCTGCGAAATGCAAAGACTTAGGGTCGTTGAGATACGGGATGCCATCCTCGACGGGGATCCTGTCGAAGAAGGTCTGAAGCTCGTCCGGCTTGCTGCAGATATGATTTTGCGTCGCCGCAGCAGCAAAGGCCGTGTCCGGGACTTGGACGGTCTCTTGTCGGATTTTCATGAAGTCCTGCGTCTTGACGGGGTGGCCGACCTTCTCGGGGAGCATGCCATTGAAACATCTTCTGCAGCAGCCGATCGGTTCACGTCCCGCATCAGGCTCGCGGGACAGGCGGAGCCGTTCCTCTTACGCGAGACTGCGGGTTCGGTTCTGGCCGGAAGCCTCGACAGGTGTTGGCGTGAGCATCGCGAGGCATTGGAGACACTGAAGCTTGCGGTGCAATTCAGGACGCTCGTCGGCAAAGACCCGTATGCCGAATTCATGAAGGATTCGTACGACATGTTCCTTGATATGCATGATGCATTCGTTCTCGAGGCGGCATCCTGCCTTGCCGCGGCGGTCGAGGAGATCGCCCCAAAGCATGTCGACCTGGCGGCCTGATGACCGCAATCTTTTGCATCCGGACCACTTGTGCGGTTTTCTGCCTGAAGACACAATTGTAATGCCGCATGGATTGGCGTCTGATTTAGCAAAGGAGTGAATGCAATGCCCGCCGACAAGCTGCCCTTCGAATACTCGGGCGGCAAAGGACACAATACCCGTATCGACTATGCCTTCCGGGACGGAGACATCGTGGTAAGGGATTCCATCATTATCGAAGGAGCAATCACCGAGGACCAGGCGTCCGAACTGGCGGGCTATCTTTTGGACGGCAAGTATTTCAAGCCCGAAAAGCTGATGCTTCCCGACCTGCTCGCAAAGATGCCGTCCGACTGGGAAGAAAAGGATGAGTGTCCGCACGAAATCGAGCGCATCGGCCTGACGACAAGGAACGAAGCCGATTTCGCGCCTTCGGCCGAACAGCTTCTCCTTTTGGCGGAAAACGCTGAGCTGCCTGTTTCCTGGAACACGGAACAGACGTTGTCGTAACCAGGTCTGCAAATCGCCGCGCGGCGAGGGGCCGGGACCAGTAGGAACGGATCAGGATGCCGTCCCGAATGGGTTGACGGGCCGTTCCGCGTCCGGCATTTCCCATAAGGAACGGAGCGGCAACATTTGGCGCGGATCAGCAAGGCATACCGACTGAAGCTCTACCCGAACAGGGTGCAGAAGGCCGCGCTGGCGCGCCACGCCGGAGCGTGCCGCTGGCTGTGGAACCGTCTCCTGGCCATGCAGAAGGAGCGCTACGAGGCCGAAAAGAAGTTCATCTTCCGCTTCGAGATGCAGAAGCTCCTTCCGGGGCTGAAAAAGGAATTTCCGTGGCTGGGTGAAGCGCCAGTCCATTCAATGCAGCGCGTCTGCCGGAACCTGGACCTGGCCCTGAAGGGCTGTTTCCGGAACGGGAAGGGATTCCCGCGTTTCAAGAAGAAGGGCGTGTCGCGCGAGTCCTTTTACGTGTCGAACGACACACTCCGCGTCGATGGAAACAGGGTCATCCTGCCGAAGCTCGGAACGGTGAAGTTCCGCTGCGGCCGTGTTCCCGAAGGAAAGCTGATGGGGGCGACCGTC
>Ga0180217_1000424_pt1 | contig 70773 bp, 33 predicted proteins | sample eDN3rd37CBELigOP_FD_128521 | JGI IMG/M metagenome (GOLD analysis project Ga0180217, IMG submission 128521) | Enriched Organic Plus compost microbial communities from Emeryville, California, USA - eDNA 3rd pass 37_C BE-Lig OP (version 2) (version 2) ...
CCCTGACCTGGCACAAGATCGGAAAAACCAACATATGTCACGTGTGCGAAGGTCGACACTTCCGTGAATAGCGTAAATCATAGTGGTTTTCTACATAACATCTGAATCTGGATTTTTATTGTACCTTTCAAGTTGTATGTTCAGCATCTCGCACGTTCTCTCCACTTCGCATTGGATGAGTTGGAAAAACCTGTATATGTCACGTGCGAGGGAGTGCCCTGTCGTGACATCCATATGAAACCGAACCGAACCAATTTACGCGCGTAATGCCCATTAGATGAGTTTTATCCTCTGTCACTAGTTGGATCGTCTTTCGCGTTGTCGCACGCTATTCTAACCATGTATGCCAACACGGACCTGACACCCCCGAAAACGCGCAGTCACGGACACGGAGACGCCACCCCCATTCGCGATCCACAACAACTCGGCTCGGAGATTTTCCCCCCTCCGACACAAACTGATACATACGCTGTATACACTCTCACACAACACACACACCAAATTAATTCAATTATTCCAGTAGAATACAACTAGATAAAACATTTGGTATAAAATTTACACCTCAACAGCGTCGGTATTGTGGATTTATTGATGCGAAATCAACACGTTGGAAATAACGATCCAACTCTCGAGTAACCCACAGCCATTAGAACATATTGCACACACTCGCGACTTGAAAATATCTCACCACACGATGCATCGTTGCAAGTCATACTGTGTCATACCGAGAGATAAATGCAACGACGCTGTCTTACACCCCGAACACTCTCGTAATCGCTATTCTTACCATGTATACCAGCACGGAGTTGATATCTTTATCTTGAAAAATGCACACTCACGGTCACGGAGATGCCTGCCCTGCCCTGCCCTGCCCTGCCCTGCCCTGCCCTGCCCATTCATCACTTCATAACTTTGTTCGCACGCTATTCGAACCATGTATACTGATCAACCTCGCCCCAACGTTTATTCTCAATATCAAGCTGGCTGCTCGAGGTCGTCCGCGAGCTTCGCACTTCGTGAGGCGTACAGAGTGAGATGACTGGGACTGGGAAACACACGCGTCGTCACGTGTGACAAAGTGATCTTTCGTGATAGCCAGCCACACGCCACATGTCCGCCTGCCCTGCAATGGCAATCACCCGAGTTGGACTGACGTTGCCACCCCCGTACTTGTATCGTACTCTATTCACATCCCTCAATGGGAGGTCAGGCATGCGCTTAGGTTCGGTTGAGTTCATGTTTCTCCCCTGATCCGGATTCGGCTCTTAACCTGATAAACTCTCGAAGACGCTGATTTGTATTTAACTGGATTAGACTAAACTGTCCGGATCAGTGGAGAAACAGTTCAGTTGAGCTGTGTTGGTATGGTGCTTCGAGTTGCGTCGAGTTCAGCCCAGTTGAGTTGAGTTGAGTTGAGTTGAGTTGGGTTGGGTTGGGTTGGGTTGAGTTGATGCTGCTCAAGTGAGTGCTGAGAGGAAAGGACACCGGTGCTTCTACCAACCTTCACTACTACGTCAGGGCTGTATGGATTCCGGTTCTTGCAACAATCATCTTCCGAAAACCTTGCAATGAGGCGTATATTAAAAAGCAGTACAAAGCTAATGACTCGCCAAAACTCCTGGAATGCGGTTCTAAGCTATCTCGGATACCTAACGTCGTACTGCTCCTGTCGTACAACATCTACCTATCAACTCATCCAGACATCACTCCAAACCGAATATAAACCAACAAAGTAACAAAGGCGATCAAAGAGTAGATAAAGAATGCCAACAACGGCGAAGGCCGGGTTGTTGGCGCTGCACTGGTAATGTTCGTCGTGGGTACGTCTGAAACCTTGCGTACAACTGAGTAGCAGTTAAAGTACTTGCTATTGGAAATAGTCAACTCCTTCGGGCCCGTGAGGCGGGCATCAAACGTGATATCACCCAAGCGGCAGGAGCCGTACGTGCTGTTCTTCAATGAACAGTACCCGGACATGTCAGTCCTGCGCATGCATGCGACACCACCGTCGAGTCCACCATAGACGTAAAGCGTCGATATCGAGTTCGGATCTGCCGTTCCAGAGTTCTCGGGTGGCGGGAAGGCGGGATTGCTTGAGGCAGCAGCAGGTGTAAGAACCGACATTGTACCTTTAACACAGCAGCAGTTTTGGCTCGGAACACACGACCCAGTCGAAACCCAGGTGCCCACGACCTGATCTCGAAGCGCGGTAGTGACTTGCCCTCCACCACTATCACCATTGTTATTGCCATTATTGGTACCCCCACCGCCACCTGTACACACCTGAGTCGAGGCAGGCACGGTGCTTGGTCCACCACTGAGACGTGTAAAGGTTGAGGTGCAGGTGTACATATTGTTCGAGAACGTGGCTGTGTTGGCATTGTTGGAAAGCTTGTACGTCAGAGTGATCGGATAGTCTGGATAGGTGTATACTGCAGTATCGTCATCAACGATGGTAAAGTCTCCCGACACTTCGCTCATGCCCGCGCATGCTTGTGAGCCATCGAGGGCGCCCGAGAGCGCGATCAGACTCGTGTTCGTCGTCACAATCGTCGCGGTCATATCGCTTCCTCCACAACAGCACGAGGAGCTTGGTGTACACATATCCGGCTGAAGCTTCCAAGTGCCTTGGAAGCGATATTGGCGCTTGACATCGTCGGGAGTAGGAACGGTCGTGCACACAGGCTCTCCTCCCCCTCCTCCTCCGCCGCCGCCACCATTGTTGCACGATGAAGGAGTCGTGCAAACCGTCTCAGTTGAAGGCATGGTGACCGAAGATACCCGCGTTGCATAGCTTTTGCAGCTGTACATGCTGTTTGTAAACTCGACCGAATTGCCATCCTCCGAAAGCGTCAATGTGAGCGTGATGGGATAGTCTGGGTAGGTATAAGACGCTGTGTAGTCGCCGGTAATATTAAAGTCTCCAGCGACGGTAGTCTGACCAGCGCAAGCTACAGAAGCAAGTCAACCAATGTGGAGCAGAGTAATTCACGTAAGCAAAGGCACGACTTCCTACAAAATTCCCATACATGCGTGAAACTTACACACTCAGCAAATCACATCGCACTAATACTTACCGTCGGAACCATCGAGTGAGCCTGCCAAGCTGATCTTAGTGCGGTCGCTGGCAATCTCCGTCGCAGTGATGGAGCCCACTGAGCAGCAGCAACTTGAACTAGAGGTGCACTTGGACGTGTCGGTTTCATAGACGCCGAGGAATCGGAACTGGCGTTGCATCGCGGCGCTTGGCTGCTGTGTCTCACATACTGGATCGCAGTTGCCATTTCCACCACCTCCTCCTCCGTTCGTTCCGCCCGTGTTGGTGCTCGTAAAGGCAGTCGCAGTCGTCGCACTCGTTCCGACGAAATAGAATGTTGGCGTGTGCACGATATCACCGCCCTGAATCAAATACGAGAAGCTAAACCGCATGCCATTGTTGTTGTTGATGGGAATCGGTCCGTATCGGAACGAGCGGCCGTCGGAGGTCTGCTTGACCATGACTTTGTTGATGGGACTGGCGATCGTGGCCGTGGATGGATTATTCGTTGTGGGCGTGATAAAATGAATGTCTGCCCAGTTCAGGGAAATCGACTGGCTGGCTTTGGGAATGGCCTCAAGCCAGACGTTGTACTGCTCGGAAGCTGCATTTACTCGGAAGACGCCGAACTTGATCTTATGCACACCATCTGCGTCATAAATGCTCTCCTGTACATTGGTGCCCATGCTGATAGGAGTTGTAATGACTTCAAACGAACCGTCACCACGATTCGAGGTTGTCCCCGTATCCGAGGCTGGACCGGTGGGTGTAACACCGTCACTTGGAGGGACGCCGGATTGCTGGCGATGCAAAACATTGAAACAATTGGGTGAGTCGACCAAAGGATTCAGCACAAGTTTCTGCACGATGATCTTGTCATACGTGTCTGTGATGGAAGCGATGTACTGATCGCCATAGATTGGTAGCGTCCAGGCGATCGCGGTGCTGTTGACAGTTTGATAAGAGATGTAGGGAAAGTACTACAAGCACCAATAGAGAAAATGAGGGAGGGAGAATGACAACACGAGTGAGTGCATGATGCCTCCTCCACTGTATATGCAGTGTGCACAGCGCACGCGCAGCTTCCTAGCAACACTGTATCGTTGTCCTTAACGTACCGAGAATACACTTGTCACAGAACCAAAGTTGCGACAACCAGAGCCGCCGTCCAGGTCGCCCGTCACGACAGCGCCGTCTCCTGCATCGGCTGGAGCAATCTTGATGGGACCCGTTGCGCAGCAGCAAGAAATGCTTGGCACACACTTGCCATCCGGTATGAAGGTCCCATACACGTCAGCCTGAGCGGAGTGTGCTACATGAGTGAATGCAAGGCACGCCACTATGGCGAGAAGCAGTAGGCGGCGATGAAGCGTATGGCGAATGACATGCCCCTGGTGTGCTTCAATTCGCTCTGCTGCCTCGACCTGCTGCCGAATGTACCCTCGCTGGTCTTGTGCTTTGCGACGTCCTAAGGTCGCTGATCTTGACATGTGATTCATTAGATTCTGAATGATTGTGGAAAACTATCGAGTTAGCCTCTCCCACCCGTGCTTTGTGTGACGACTCGGAGCCTGGGGACGCTCGAGCGGAGGCGTGTCTGCAACTACGATCGGCTGGCTTCTCGAAGGACTCCTTGTCTGGTGCATGGTTCAGTCATGGAATCAGAGTCGACATGTGAGGCAGGTAAGAGACTCGCTGTACCTATGGCGAGAGGAGAGAAGGGAGAGAAATGCAGACCAGCCTCCACAATGCCAGAGAAGGATGTTATTCGCGTTCCACGCCCGACAACCGCATCACAAGGCTGTTGCGGCTTCGGACCCAGTTTAGCGATTCCCCGAAACAAGTGTTCCCCCCTCCCTAAGGCTGGATTCGCTGCGTAAGACAGTAGTAAAATTGTGTAGAGCCAGTGCTACCAAATACAAACCCTCTTGCTTCCACATGAATACCCGCACCAGGGATCCCAAATTCAACACGAAATCCAGTCAAGACCCAGCGCCTGAGAACTCAAGACTCAGATCAGATCAAGCGGGGCGGGGCGGGGAGAGGGTGTTAGGGTGGATGATATCATCTTCGGTCGACCGGTCGGTCCACTTTGGCCGAAGAACGGAAGGAAGGAAGGAAGGAACGAACGACCGACCGAGGGATGAGATTTCAAATTTGAAAACACAGACAAGCTCGATAACGGACAATCAGCTTCGGGGGTGTCAAAATACACGTTTGGAATGCAGTTTCAGGGAACGATTTGCGCGGCACACAGGTGTGACCAAGGCTGCACTTGCTAAGCATTTCACGTGTGAGTGCATGCAATACCCGCTTTAACCCCCAAACCCAGTCGAAAGGCCCGACCAGGCCGAGAAATTCGACGCCAAAGGTTTTTCCAAGAATGCATAACCGTTTCTTGAACCTCAATTTGCTTGCGAAGCCGTCGCGTTGGGATGATCTCACATAGTCATGTGCATTATAATCGCGTATCTAGATGTCGAGAGATCTTCCCGAGCTGTTTTTCGATATTCGTGGCCAGCTCTCACGCAAATGCGGAGCACAGGTAGGTCCTATCCTCAACTCGTTTGAATCAAAGCCTCAACCAAGCATCTGACGCGCTGCTGGAAGTCAGTCACCCAGATGCGTAGTGAGTTGGTCCAACTAGGCTATGTATTCCCGATAACTCCACCATGTGGCATCAGGTTCCATTTGCCACGCTGCTAGGCCTTGGTATGATATCCTTTCCCACACAGTTTCTCACTGATCAGCATGATCTTCACCTGACACGCTTTCCAGGGAATACGCACGCTCGCACGCGCCTTCGTCGTGAATGACACCACCGGCACGGGTATCTTTGATTTCTACACCTTCCAGGCCATTCTCGGCAAGGCTGGTGTCTTCCTCCCGCGTCAAGACATCTCGAAGATCTACCGTCACTATGATGTCCATCGCGAAGAACGTGTCGACTACCGTGAGTTCCTTCGCGACCTCGTGGGTGAGATTGGCACGCGTCGCAAGGTTTTGATCGAGAAGACATTCAATGACCTCGACACGTCACAGACGGGTGAGTTGGAAGTCGCAGAACTCGTTAAGCGTTTTAACCCGCAAGGTCACCCCAAGGTCCAGGACGGCACATTCACTGAGAAGCAGGTCTTCACCGAGTTCTTTGACTCTTTCCCAGGCGCAGCACCCGGTCGCAGTGGCAAGATCTCTAAACAAGAGTTCGTGGACTACTACAGTGATCTGTCATCCTCCATCCCTCACGACGACGAGGCGTTTGCTCGCTACCTTACGGGTGTTTGGGGTGTTCAAGAAGATCCCAACGCCAGTCCTCTGGCCGCAATTGAACAAAAGCGCACGATTCGCAATATCCGCAACCTCATCGCGGCAAAGATCCAGCAGCGATCCAAGACCGGAGGTGTTGAGACTGACACGCTTCGCAAGTGCTTCAAGACATACGATTTGGACGACGAAGGCCGACTGAGCGCAGGCCCATTCTTCGAGGCTCTCAGCACGTTTGGTATTACCTTTGATCGCAAGACTCAACAATTGTACTTCGATAGCCTACCCAAGTCAGAAGATGGCAAAGTTGACTACACAGTATATTCTCACAGTATCTTTGACGTAGAGGAGTCCAAGACGTCAAACAATTTCCTCGCTCACAAGCCTTCGGCACCCGTTGCCTCCACGGCTTCTAAGTCCACGTTCTCCGTTCCCACACCTGTCCAGGGTCGAACCAGCAATGCGGTACCTCAGCCATCGAATGTTTCATCACAGTCCCAGCCCAAGCCCCAGGAGCAGCTCGCAGAAGAAGAAAAGGAGCCCACCATTGTTATTCCTCAGGACGGTGAAGATGACAGCTTCCCAGCTGTTCTTTTCCTGCTGGGTGGCCCATGCAGCGGCAAGACTGAGCAGAGCGCAAAGCTGGTGAACAATCTCGGCTTTGCACATATCAACGTGCGTTCTGCTATTTTCGCGCACTACAGCGATGCCAGCTCGAAGTATCACTCCGTTGTTCGTGAGTGCCTCACCTCAGGACAACTCATTCCTGTCGAGATCGTCGTTGCCATCATTCGAGAAACGATGGAGGAACGATACCAGGCGGGCCACTTGAACTTTGTTATTGACGGCTTCCCTCGTTCCAAGCGACATCTTGCAGCGTGGAACAACATCATGGGCAAGTACTGCCGACCTCCCGTCTTCGTGCTTCTTGACACACCAGCTGAGGTCCTCGCAAAGCGAGCTCAGCAGATTGGTTTGCCACAGGAGGAGTTCGAGAAGGAACTCGCGGTTTTCGAGACTGAGCAGCTGCCTCTGTGCGAGTGGCTTGCGGTGAACAACGTACTCCAAGTCGTCTCTGGTGAGGACTCTCCCTCTGCAGTACATAGCCGAATCTTGCACATCATTCAGAATGCATAAGGAAGACCGAGGCGCTCTCGGCTTCTACCCTGAAGTGAATCGGCTTTGTTACTATGTATAGCACGGGTCTTTTGTAATAAGCCTTCGATGTTGATGCTGATGTTGCGATTAAGTTTGCAGCATTGCTATTGCTCTCCATTGTCATCCATTTGTGCCTTAGACATCATCAAGTTCTTACAAAGAATAACTCTTTATTCTAAGCGCCTATTAATACAGAACAAGTGGCTTTCATTCACTGTCGCATCATCGCTCATTCTGGATTAGTGCCACTGGTCACAGCGGCAGCTGCGGCGGCAGCGGCTCGTGCTCGCACCTTGAATCGGACGTAGTCGTGCACAAGCGAGTTCATGACAGAGCCTTCAGTGGTCTTGAACACCAGACGACGCTGCTGGATCATATTGCCGACCGTGATGATGAATTTCTCATCCGAGAAGCCCCAGGTGAGGATATCGGGGTAGGGGTAATTTTCCAAAACGGTACGTTTCTGGGGGTGCATAATCAAGATACCTTCGCATGTAATACCCACCAAGAAAACTTCAGGATAGTCCTTGAATTGACGTTGCTCCACGGAGAAGAAAGTTGCACCGTAGAAGGTCCAGTCCTGAACAACTTGCAGGTAGTTGAGCTTGGACTCGTAGTCTGTAAAATCTTTCAGCAGCGACCATTTGGCAAGGACCTTGTGTGAGTAATCCATAGCCAGAGGTCGCACGATCTTATGACGCTCGTTGTGAACGAGGCCATCAGGGAGGTACTCATGAATCACATCGCAAAGCGCGTCTGCGGTGTAACCCTCCGGCATATTACCGCGCGACGCCTGGAGTTGCAAGCTCGCCAGGACAATTGCGTGCTTGTCCTTCACAGGATAGCGCGCACTCACAACGTCATTGACAGCTTGGATATAAAGCAAGTTAAGAGCAACAGGGTCAGCCGTGACCTCAGGGACGTTAACCTTCAGCACTAGCTTGGCCTTGAATAGGAAGCGATTGTAGCGAGAAACATATGGCGCTGCGTGCTTCGAACCAACTTGGCATGTCTCTGAATCTGGACGGTCGTGCTCCCAAGATGCCACGACATCGAGGACACGCTCTTTTCGGTCCAGAAGTCGTTCCACTCCCGGAGCACCTACTTCAAACAGAGCGAAGGGCTCAGTGAAGGTCAGGTTGAGCTCCTTGCAGATAATTTCCTCCAGCTCACCCACAGTCGTGTATGAGTCCACTCGGTGTGACTGAGATGAGCCGGAAAGGAAAGGAATTTGGACTAATACCTTCTCAGCTCTGCGGATGGCCTCGATTTCGCGCTCTGAGGGTACTTGCTTGCGCTGACCACTTGCGATGATTCGGTCGAACTGCGACTTGCAAATACGTGCCAGATCCTTGATGGCTGGGGGAAGCGACGCGTTTTCAAGCGTTTTGTCGATGTAGTCGAGGAGGAAGGTACGAATCGTCTTGGATGGTGGGAATGAAGCGAGGCACAGGCTCATCAACTCCCAGCCCTTCGTGCAGTTCTCGACCTTTGGGTGGTTGTTGGTTTGCTTGCACAGCTGGATGTAAGCCTCGTCTCGAAGACCAGCTGGAGCAATCATCAAGTTGCGAATCATCTTCTTCGCATGGTCAATCATACCCTTGGAGGATGAACGATCACCCATGTAGGACATGATGTTCTTGAAATTCTGGATACATTCTGCATCGAGTTCACGATTCTGTTTAAGGAGAGCCTTGCGAATGAGTGACTTCTTGAAAGAGAGAATCTTATCGGTACCCTGAATAGCCGACTTCGTGCGGAAGAATCGCGCAAAGAGACCTTTGCGGTGCTTCGCAAAGCGAATTGTCGATATATCGTCATCAGAGTCCGACTCATTCGTAAACATAGCCAGGGTTTGTTCTTGTTGAGCCATCTTGCGCTGGAGAGCCTCCTGAGCGGCCAAATCTCCCATACCCTCAAGATCACCTGTTTCACCCTGAGCATCTGCGTGGTCTTCTTCAGCTCCATCACCTTCCGCTTCTGCCTCGGCTCTCGCTTTGGCAAGTGAAGCGGCACGTTCTTTCGCGCGGTTACGTGCGGCAATAACCTCTTCGTCGTCATCGCTATCCTCAACCAGCTTATTCGACTTTTGTTCAGCAGCTGAACCAGGTGCAGGCTCCTTTGGCTCGAACATAGCACGTTCAGCCTCCTCATCGAGCTCAATGAACGCGCTGGAGGATTCGGCCTTTGTCTCTGGCTCAGGTTCAGCAACGAGACGTGGGGGGACGAGTGGAGCCGCAGCGGTGGGAATCGGCTTCATGCCAGCAAGTTGATTGGTTGAGACTGACATGCGACGTGGGACACCGACTCCAGCGCCTGCACTTGCACCTTGAGCCTCCGCTGCCGGTGCATGTGCGGGTGCGGGTTCAGGTGCAGGTGCAGGTGCAGGTGTTGCACCCGGCTTGGGTGGATTCGGGAGAGGCAGTGGAAGAGGGAGGGTAGGTCTGGCGGGCAACGATGGGGGTGGTGAGCCCGTCGCAGGAGCTCCTGCTGTTGTGGCCACAGGCGTACTGCCCGCAGGCTTTAACGGAACAGGGGGCAATCCACCAGCACCAGCCAAGGGTGTGGCGACGGCCTTGGCTGCCTGAGGCTTGTGCCAGGTAGTCTCACGTGTGGACTTGTTAAACCAGTACGTGCGACCCGTATTGGCGTCCACAGAAGCGGACCAGCCGGGAGGCAGGTCGGTCAGCGCGTCGGGCGGTGGAGTGAGTGCCGAACTCGATGGAGCTGCACTTGTTACTGCAGCCGTCTTCGAGTTGGAACTCGTGACTGCGGCTGTGTTCGCGGTTGCGGCTGGATCAGCAGCAAGGCAAGGCGGTTTGTGCCATGTGGTCTTCTGGGTTTTGCGATTGTAGTAGTACTTGCGGTTAGTATTCTTATCGACCATCTCCACCCAGTTGGCTGGATTGTCATCATCACCCCCACTGCCACCCTGTTGTTGCGCCCCTGGCGCCGTAGGTAGCGAGGGTAGTGCGGGCTTGGCGGCAGCAGCGGATGCAGCGGCAGCCGATGAAGCGCCTACAGTATTCGTACTGCTCTCTACGAAGCCCTCGGGTTTGGTCCATGTCGTAATTTTCTGTACCTTGTTGTAGTAGTACTGTCGTCCAGACTTTGGATCGACAATTGCCACCCACTGGTCGCTCATGGCCTTGATTTCGTGTGTAATATGAGTAGATGAGACTCGGATGAGTTGAATGAAATAGGTTACACTTCGATCACACTCGTGTATAGCTCACAATACCCTCCCAACTAACATGCTACACAAGCAAATATCTGAGAGTTTCTCAGCACGATATTTGCTTCGGCGAAAAAATTGGACGCAACCGAGGCTGGTGTTGCTCTTCAGGGCTCTACGATGCCCCCCTCGAACAATGGGCAATAGAAAACATATCCCAATGAAACACGCCGAGCAGCTATGGCAGACGCTGCTAGCATCATGCGTATCATCAAATTATGTAGAGACCGCCACGGCATAACGCTTATCCTCGATGATTCCAGCAAGAACAGCAGCTCAACTTGCTCAGAAAGAGTGAGGGTGTATGATATGCATAACTGGAGCATTGCCTCGAAAACCTATAGATTAACCATACAGGCGGAGAACAGCTGGTATCAACTCAGGTCTGCCGTCTCAACCGAGTGATTGACTCAAACATAGAGGCGAACCGCGTTCCGTCCTGCTCTTGGGTGAGGGAAGCGAGGATTCGGGCCAGGACGGGTAGAAAACTCAGCCGAACAGCTCAAGGTATTCGATGCGTGATACACGACGATGGAGGAATGCGTATGCAGGCATTTTGGAAGGATTCTATCCCAGTCCCTGTGATATAACGTTATATTCCACTACATTTGCGATCTGAGTGCACAAATCCCGGGGTTTTTCGACATTTCTTCTCCGCGTCGAGCAGAACCAAGCGGACTTGGGCATGCACCGCGTTATTTGCTATCTTGAGGATGCTGCCACCTTAATTCGTGTATCACAGACTGACCTCTCGATCGACACTCCTCTATTTCCACCTCCCAGACTGAGATAACAAATGCAGCGCGGCGTTTGGTGTCTTCAGAAGCTCACCCTGGTCGTTCATCCTGGAGGTAGCAGTCAAGCAGCCAAGTAAGTAACCCACAGCCTTCGGATATTCGGTGCGCAGTGCGTCCATTAGCATGTTGGCAGAGCAGACAAATTCCCTCTTGCCCCCCTTTGACAACTCCCCTCACATGTCCTTGCTACGTCCTTCTCAACCTCCCCTTCCAGGACCTTTGCCAAGACTGGCTTGATCGAATTTGCTAACAAGCACAACCACATTAAGTTCACCGTAGTCCACACCAAGGACCAGTATGCACACCCTCGCCTGATTGGTCATTATGCCGATGGCAATGTCCAGACTGTACCTCTTAAGGGCAAGAATGAGAAGATGATCTTAGATGCGTTGAACACACTGCGACAGCGAAATGGCGGCCCACTCAACCAACGAAAGTGGCCCCTCGCACGAACACGCACACGCAGCTTCCAGGGCGCTTGGGCTGCGGATGCATGGTCTCAATTCCCGCTTACATCCGCAGTACCTAAGCACGTCCCGGCCGCAGCTGCAGCCGCCGCAACCGAGAAGGCTCAGCAGAAGTAAGCGAGCTGAAAGACAGCGCGACATGGTACTGTGTAAAATGTCGGTGGAAAGACAGCCTTTCCCCATCGGTGTACATTTATTGAGTTCTATAATATTAACCGACATCATTCCCCAAGTCCCCCCAAACTCACCATGTGTAGTAGTTTATAGTAGTCTCAGCTTGAGAAGCTTGCCTGTGAACTTGGCAGGCTCTCATCATAAAACAATCTGTACAGCTAAGAAGACCTCCCCAGCGGATCAGGCATGCAGCGGACTGCAAATCGTGAGGCCCACACGCGTGTATTATTTAGGACATTACTGTATTGTGATGAAGAGTTACTGTACAAGAGCTTGTCCGGTCAAGCTCAATGGGAATGTGTCTTGCGTTTGCAGCCTGAAGGATGGAACTGCTACTTCTATCCATGTTTGAACAATAGCACCTGCATCTCGGCCACATTAAACTGCAGGCATGCTCCTGTCTCATGACATACGTATGAGCCGAAGTGTGTTCCAACTACGCAGTGCCACGTAGGCCCTAGCGTCTTGTCGCAAGCCTCCTACATACGAAGTAAGCGGGTGAGAAAAAGGTCGTCTCTTGGTGTCAGCGGGGAAACACAAGCAGGCATACACCGGATGCAGATAAGGTCAAACTAAATACCACCAGATGTCTGCCTGACTCGAGTTGGTTACCTCACAGGTCCCACAACCCGACGGCGTAACCGTTTGGCCGACGGAACGAGCCTTTTGAGAGCCCGCGTCTACAGATCGAATCATGCGTGGGGCAAAAGACAAGCACGTACCTTGATCATCTGTGCGCAGTCCTTCCAGTGCGTGACTTCTCCACGGTGCTTGGCCGCGTAGGCCGTGCGAGCGATTGCAAAAGCAGCCTGCTTGAGCTTGGAATCGCCATCTTCATAGGAAATGTTCGGTTCTGGCGCTACTTCGAGATCACCAGCTTTGGTTTTACCGGACATTTCACAGATTCCAATATCGTAGCAATGCGTATGATAAGTTTGTTTTGGAATACACTCAACCACTAACGCGTGTTTTGACCTACTGTGTTGTACCAGAAAGTTCAAAAACCCGGCAAGGGAGGCAATCCAGGCCAGGACGGATAGACTCCCCTGACAGAAACGGCCGACGACGCTAAAAGTCGGCTCTTGGGCGAGGGCGCTGAGCTGAGTGAGTAGGTGCTGACTTGGGCGTGGGAGTTGGGGATGGACCCATTAGATCGTCTTAACAATACTGGAATCTTGCTCAGCAGGATTTGAAACCATAGTATCCATTACAAATTTTCATACCATGCATGGTCTCATCGCACAAACTCGCAAGAAATACCCACTGACCCACACTGGAGTTTTGCTGATTCGAATCTGGCGATCTCAGCAAATCAGTGTTTTCGAGGCAGTGTAGGCGGGCTGCTGCGCGAGTGCCGCAAGTGCTGCTTACTATCGTTTCGAAGATCGAACCCACGATGATCTGAATCTGCTGTTGATATTGTCACAGCCTGCAAGATCCGTGCGAGATCTTCGCCCAAGTCCAATTTGCGTCATGAGTCTTAGCGCGAACTTGCGACACTCTCCTCCTACCGCAGGGTACTATGCCTCATTGTAATGACATATCGCACCCATCCAACATGTAGTTCTATTCCAGTGCTCCTACACAATGCGAACAGTCAGTGTCGTCTTGTTCCTTTGCCTTGCCGCCATTTTCCTCGCTGTACCCACACATGCCGAGGTGCTTCATCTTAATGAGGCCGAGCTCCTCACCAAGATCAAGGCTAATGTACGTTTTGCCTCAAGTGAATGTTGTTAGTCTCGGCAGGCTCCCTGTGGACACACGGACCCAGCCAACTCGTCAGACGGACACCTTCGAACAGCGCTAACTCACCTGTTCCACGCCTCGATCTTTTCACGACTGTAGGATGAAACCCTCTTTGTCAAGTTCTTCGCACCCTGGTGTGGTCACTGCAAGAACCTCGCCCCTACCTGGTACGTTGGCTCTTGATCTCAATTGACTGTCGTGGCACATTCCTACTGCCTGCCAGCTCAAGAGTTCTGGACCAATTTCTTCGCTCATTTCGTTTAACCAATTCCGATACACGATCTCCGCATTGTAGGAAGAAGCTCAGTGAGGATGAGTCTATCGGTGCTCGTATCGCATCTGTTGACTGCACTCAGCACCGTGATGCTTGCACCAAGTTCAATATCAAGGGTTTCCCCACTTTGATTCTTATTAAGGACAACCGAATGCAGGCTTACCGTGGTGCTCGTGACATCCCAAGCTTCAAGGAGTTCATTAACACTGCTGCGTTCCCCGATGAGCTCCCTAAGGTTGTTCAGGAGGCACTGTCCAAGCCCATTGCTGCTCCCAAGGAAGGTTTCGAGATCCCTCCTGCCGTCCAGGACGCTGTGAATACTGCTAAGCAAGTTGCTGCTGGAATTCAAAGCGATGTATTTGCTGCAATCAATGCAAACAAGAATGGCGCATATGCCCTTGCTGCAACTGCCGCTGCTGCTGGCCTCCTTATTGGCTTGATCGTGGGTCGCCTCACAGCACGCACCGCTGCTTCTGGCGCCGACAAGGTGAAGCGCACTTAAAAGTTGACTGCTTCGGTAACCCGTATTCCCATTGTGTGTGGAGCGAATACTACGCGGATTGTTGAGTCCGGCTTTGTTCGCCCTCCGAATCGAATGTTTGAAACGCGCATCAGTTGCCTCCTTTCGACTCGTCACAGGGGTTCCCGAACTCCTCGTCCATGTCTTATGATGCACTGTGCTAGTGTAGAAAATACAACAGTTTACACAAACGTTTATTTAACGAATTCAAACTTCTAACGATTCCACTACACGACTCGTACTACAATAGACTATGTACAATTCAACGAGGGCGTGTTAATACCCTTCATTGGCGGCTAAAGCTCTCGTCGCGACCAGGCGCTAGTCTGTGCGTTCGGCCAGTCCGAGGTCAACTAGTTCTCCGTAGCGTGCACGGGCACGAACCAGCTAGGTTCTTCCACGGCATCATTGATTTCAATCTCTCGTTTGCGTACAAGCCTGATGCCTGGGCTGTCAGTGAAGACGTCTGAATAGTACGCTGAGTAGTACGTGGAATAGTAGCCTGTGTAGTACATAGAGTAATACAACATGGGTGGCATGCCCCAGATCGACTTGGTTCGCATGGATGGCGGGCACTTCTTGCACGACTGGTCATCAGATTCAATCAAGCACTTGTAGCAGAAGTTGTGGTCGTGTGGTGAAATAGTGAGCGTCATGGTTAACGCAGGCACGATCGAGTGCGCAAGTGCTCTGGGTAAGAGAAGACTCATTGGGCGTGTCATGTTTGTCACAATGTCCAGTGAGTTCGTCGAGGAGATCGTCTGCAGCAGCTTGGGAAGCAGAGTGGTCGACATCATGTCAACTAGGTCATTTGTAATGGGTTCAGTCACGTCATCCACGACCTTGGCTGCAACAGCACGTGAAACGGCATCAATGACTTCGTCGGTGATCGTTTCAGTCAGTGCGGGGACAATCTGATGGGGCACATCTCCCGCAAGCATGTCTCGCAGGCCAACTGAAAGTGCCACGGTGAGGCCATCGTTCACTTCTTCTGCGATGGGTTGTGCGAGGACACCAATAATATCATTACCGATCAAGCTGACAAGCGCGTTAGCGACGGGCTCCAACAAGGGTTTAACACCACCGTTAATCAAACCAGTCAGCATGTTACCGGTCTTTTGGTTGGCAGTCAGAGTGGAAGCCGTTTCCAACATGGATATGCTCCATGGTTCTGCGTGCAGGACGAGCGATGACGCCAGGTGCGTCAGAGGGATCGCAGTCTTGCGTTGGTGGGGTTCTGAAGCGGGGCTGACGTTCACAGACTGCTCGAGAAGAATACTTGTTGAAGGTGCGTTTTCTTCCAACACATCGTATACAGTGCGGAAGTGGGGTGCGCGCTTGCCTTGATTAGCGCTACTGCCAAGCAAGGTCGACGCCTTGGAGTTACGACTTGCCGTGGAGCTGTGACTTGGTTCTGGTAACGTATCATCGTGCTCATGAGAAGACATTTCCTTAATGAACCGAGCCTTTTCCTCGGCTGCCTTACGCAGCGCTGAGTCAGCTGCAGTGACCGAATTCCGGTACAAAGACGGACTGGCATCCCAGCACAGCGCGCTGATACGCTTGCTAACGGCAAGTTCGTCTTCAGCTGCTACGTCTGACAACTTTCGCTTGCTCGAGAAGTAGCTCGAGAGGGGCGGGAGGCGGGATGAAGAGACTGTGCCACTCAGAGCAGAGCGAGACACGCCCTTCATCGTAAGGTGTGGTGCTACTGTGGGCTGACCCAATGGGATAAGCCCAGTAAACGGTATCCTATTTGCATTCACCAGCCGACCCGTCGGCTTCCACGTCTGCTCTGTGGGGTCAAGAATCTTGAGTGCACATTTGCCTCGAGTTAAGTCCTTTTCACTCAGCCAGATATTACCCTTGGCACCTGCTACAGAGTGAGCCATGAGCAAGACGAATGACAATTGGTTATCCCTGGGGTGTGCACCGGTCAGAGTGGAGGACGTAGTGGAGTCGACAGCTGCTCCATCTTGACATGCGTGCAAATGAGGAACTGCGATGGCAACAGCGGGTGCCTCCGAAGCGAACACAGACAGGTGGTTAGTAGGAACCAAGAATCGAGGAGGTGCGTGGTCCTCACCTGGGACGGGATGGCTCTCGAACAATTGCGAGCCGCAAATGAGTCTAGCAAGACCCATCGTGCCGTATTTCTCGAGTGTGCCGTTGTTCACCGAGAAGAAGAGTGTCTCTCCGTCATCTTCTGTAGCAGCTGAGTTGTTGCCCACCTTACCTGTGTGGTGTGGGGGGTAACGTCGCCCAGTGTATCCAGGTGGGAAGGGCTGGGGCGGCAGCTTGCGTTCCACAAACAAAGGCTGATCGAAGGCCACCGTGATCACAGCCACTTTGGCATAGCCCGTGACCTGCTCAAGAGAGTCCACGGGTTGGACAGGCGATTTCGACTTGCCACTCTTGTTCGAGTCATCACTGTTCGTCAAGCTCTGACCATTGGATGTGGAGGGGAAGCCCGTTAGGCTCACAACGTGGAAGTCGATTGCTGCATCCACGACCTTGGGTGGGGTGTGATACAGCTACAGAGCAAGAGTTGTGGAATTTGCGAAGTAACGTAAGCGCAATTCAGTAGATCAAACGTGTATCTGCCAAGAAACCGCACAAGCATGCGTTGATCTCGCGTCTACGAGTCGACGAATGCGAGGTGAGCAGTACGTACCCTCCGAATCAAGCTTTGGTGTGTCTCTGCCGGCACATTTGGTGATGAGGCCGAGGTTCCACACAGCTGTAAAAGCAAAATTGCGAGGAGCAGGAGCGCGCACATCGGGTGGCGCGACCACGTCCTCGCAACACCCACTGAGTCGAGCTGAAGCATGCCTCGTTGACGACCCCTTCGTTCGTCCGGATGCTTCATCCCTTTCTGTGGATTTGCCTGGGGGCGAGGTAGGAAGTGTGAGAATACAGTAAGCGTTTTACAAACATGCATGCGAGCTCTAGCCAATAGCACCCTTTTCAAACCTAAAGCACTGCGTTATATCGAGATTTTTGATGCCCAAACGATGTACTTTCACAAGGTTGAGGTAATTCCATCCACCCTCGACAGGTATCCGGAAGCAGGTGGATGGAATCAATCCGCGGCCCCAAGCATTCACAACGACTCAAACGCGGAAAATGCATATTCACGGCTCTGTGCATGAAAAATAGGCAAACACTGTGCTCGAAATATGCGAGCTATGGGATTATGTCCAGAGAATCATCCCGCAAAACGCATGGATCGTGCAGTATCGTGGACCTTTCGCATTAATCTGTTTGAACTGGCTTTGTCCACTCACCACTGTAGGGCTCTACATCATGAGCGAAGAGGAGAAGAAGTTTGTTAACCTGAGCCACTTCATGCCTTTGGGTACGTCAGCAAGGAGGCCTGCTGTGACTTCCGTCTGCATTGTCTACTGCCTTATTGTCGAACGAAGAAGCTTCACAATGAAGCCGCGTTGTGGTCCCTGAGGAGAAAATCTGTGTTCGTGCCACATGAGTTTGGCTCTGTATTGTCACGGAAGCCCTATCGTCACTGTAGAGACTATGTCCTGATATCTTGTGTCCCCGCCCCCATCGAATTCCGTACAGAAATCCTTGACCGATGCATCGGCAAGCAAATCCTCATCATCACTCGAGGCGATTACGAGATTGTTGGCAAGCTCCTCGGTTACGATGACTACGTCAACCTCGTCCTTGAGGATGTTACAGAGATGTACGTGCATCATCCACCTCCCGTTCTTGCCGTATTAACACCCACATGACCCCCTTTTAACCGTTTGATAGGCTTTGCGAGTCGGAAGACATCTATTCAACTCACTCTCGTATCACTCTCTACACTCTCGAAACTTGTAGTGAAAACACACCAGAGGGCAAGAACATCACAAAGTACGATCAGCAGTTCCTGAATTCCTCCAACATTTGCATGCTTGTGCCCGATCCAGTCCTCTAAGGAAGCGAGCAGAGAACACAAACCTGGAGCCCCCACTTCGCACAGATCTTGTATTCCCAATGATCCCGCAATGTATAAGAGCATAAATTAATGGACGTATTTTTTGCATGATAGCTGGCGATGAAGTAAGTTTCTGGTGTTGATCAGCATTTATGCATCAACAGTCCATGCAAGAGAAGCGGGAAAGACTTGATGTACAACAGAAACTAGGTTTACACGAGCATTCGAGAGACTGCAGCAGATTAGACATCCTTTGTGGTTTCTTCTAGATAGCGATTTGCCTGACGAATTCGATTTCGGAGTGCAGCGATTAGGTCTTTCGCGTCTGAAATCTTTGCGAGCTCCAGGACAGGTTTTGTGTCCAGGCCCGCTTGCGGCTGCTGCTGTTCCGTGGTTCTCTCCTCGGGGACCTCTTCCGGTCCGCGTGTGCGAGACAGGGAGCTGCCAAGGGTCGGTGAATTCACCTTGCTGGATTGTGGTGATCTCGGCTCTTGACTACTAGGCAACTCAGGGAAGGGATACTGCAGTGGGGAGGAATTTGCGACGTGAAATGGTGAGTGAGGGGAGATATAGGCATCGTGTGCAAAATCAGTGTCACGATTAGCCGCCTCGCGCTCCAGGGCCTCCATATACGAAGCCTTTGCGACCACAGAGGCTGTTGCACGTTGAGCCTTCTTTCGCTGTTGCTCCTGGATCTCTCCGTTCTGACCCACGGCCTCACGCTGAGTCTTCGTGGCCTCGGCGTAGCGCGCCAGAATGAACGCATCGAGGACTTGCTTGTCAGTAATGGCCTCAGATTGCTGAAGCATCTTGGGGCTGGTCTGTTCGGGTTGCTCTCTGCTTGTTGCAAGTTTGACAGCTCCTGTGCCTAGACTCTCATCGACCGTTTGCTGCTCCTGCGGAAGATTGGTCGTTGGCTGCATCAACGTGCGTCCGGGAGACAAACTCGGGGTAGATTGCTGTGCATTCGCTTGTGTGTCTTCATGCGCTAGAGCCTTGGGCGATTGGGGGAATCGCAATGCTGGACTTCCTGAGTATTGGGGCTGGATCAGCGATTGGGTCTGTCCTTGTCGCTGAGGCGTCTGAGGGTCAAGCGGCCGCGCAGTCATGTGCCCTTTCATCGCCGCGAAGAGATTCTGCTGTGTTGGCTGATAATCATATTCAGCCTGGGTGAACGGGGGCTGATACGACTCTTCAGGTGGAGGTAAAGCCTTCATTCCATGTAGGGCGGCCTGGGCGGGATCCATCACAATTGCCGAGACTTTGAGAAGACCTTCCTCCACTGCTGCCGACCGCTGTTGTAAAGAATCCACCTTGGCTCCTAACGCAGCAAGCTTTTCAACGACCTGATTTAGGATAGCCATGGCATCTTGTTGCTGCAAACCTTGAAAAGGTTGCTCTGGTTTATCTCCTTGTGTTTGCGCTGTTAACTCACTATTGGGGATGGTGGGGAGCTGTGGCTCGGCACGGGCAGCTGCTCCAGTGCGTCTTACGGGAGGAATTCGGTTTGCCTCTCCAACACTTGACAATTCTCCAACACCAGGAAGCTGGCCCTCAATTGAAGTGCCCTTCAAATGAGGGGCTTCAAATGCAAACTGACGAAGCATTTCACAGCGAGCCACTTGCTCAACATACTGTGAGCTTGGAAGGGGCGTGGGCTTGACAGGATTCATCGCAGAGCCAGTATGCACTGGGTCAGATTCCCAAGCTCTTGTGTGTTGACCATCAGTATGAAGAGGAACGTTACTCTGGTACCAGCGGAATGCCTCCTGAGAACCAATAGGTGGAGCAGATAGTTGGGTACCCGCTCGAGCCAATGATGATACGGGATAGGTCTCGGCCGATGGAGGTCCCTGGTAGTGTGTAGGTTTCGCGCCCAAGTGTGCATTCACAGTTGACGCAATCTCCTGGTCAATTTGAGCCTGTGAAAAGTCTGAGAATGGGCGGAAGGTGTGAATATTACTCCCCTTGACATGGACTTGTCTGATGCCAGGCGATGCATACTGGCCTGACTGAGCCGCCCACTCACCTGTTGTCGGTGCCACAATCATGTTTGACTCAAATGCTGCAGTGCTCTCCTCATCATTCGCGCCTACTTGGTCCTCGCCTTGACCCTTCGAGTACTTGTTGAGCAAAGCATTGGTTCGTTGAACGACTTCATTCAGATGCTCGTCATATGGGAGGAGGTACGGATCCAGACCTCGGCCAGCGGGAACAGCGAGTGGAACTAAAGTTGACTTTGTCCATGTTACTCGGTCCGTCGTGCCTGAGGAGAAATTTGAAACGCCCCTCTCCGCCAGTGTTGGCTCTTTGCTCGATGATGATATGCTCATGGGAGGAGGTGGCTGGGCAAACCTCGCGGTGGGTCGCCCGACTCTCGAAAGGGGGATCGTGCCTGGTGGTGGAGCATCAAACAAATTCGATGTCAAGTAATCGTTAGCCAACGGCAACATTCCACCCTCGGGGCTCGAACCTACTCCTTGGACTTGGCTTCCGACCATTGCTGGCGCAGGCGTGGGCTTAGGGAGCTGACCAAGTTGAGGCCTAGGTTCCGCATCAATGTCTGTGGGGGATGACTTGGATGTCGAACCGAAGAAGGCCTGCGCTACCGTAGGCTTGGCAGTTGTACTTGGTGGTCGAGCCACGGCTGGAGTCTTAGCTCGAGTCGTCGCAGCGCGTTGTGGAGGCTTGGTAGATGTGGCGGAGGAAGTTGCGGGTGCGGCGACTGGTCGTTGGGACTGCGCAGATTTAGGCCTCAAACCACCGGGTGTTTTTAGGCGTTGAGTATGGCTTTCCTTGTTGCTTGATGAAGAAGATTCTGTTCCTGAACTCGATCCATCTTGTCCAGCAGAATCAACGCCAATGACTGCATGTGCACGCTTTACCAACGCACTGACAGTACGCTGGCGAACCCTGCGGTTCGTCTCGCCGTATTCCAAGTCAGCGATCTTCTTCAAACACAAGTTGATCAGGTCCCTTGCCAGCTCGAGCTTCGCGTTGGTGTAGCCTGGCTGGAAGAATTGTGCGATGGAGAGACGTGGATTGTAAGAGAACAAGTCGCGCGCCAGCGCATAGATGGTTTCCATGAACCTCTCATCTGTTTTTGAGTACAGTTCGTAGTTGTGCTCATTGAGGTATGCCGCAAATCGCTTCGAGTACTTCAAAAACGCGTAGTGGAAGATGGTGAGATAGATGCTGGGCGAGCCCGAGAGGATGGCATCCATATTGACATTGTGCGGATACCTGATTTTCGTCAGCAGACGCTGAAGCACACCCAGATTATTCAGCAGCGGGCCCGAGGACATGGCGAACTGGGGTGTTCGTGTTCAAATTTAGTTCTCAAGGTCGGAAGCTGAGAGAAGCTTTGCGGCGAATATCTGAGTGAATATGAAGTTTTGGAAGGAAATCTAGAGTGGGGTGAATAGAAACATGAAGTTGAATTAAATGCTGACAAATGCAGAAAAGATACGCTCATGGATCGACCATACTCGAGCTTGTGAAAATCAACTCTCAGTTCAGTTTTTTGTGCTTCAACGGTTAAATCTGGTCTGGTCAGAAGGGTTGTTGGGGGCAGACCCGGCACCTGTCGCTATGATCAGGCGGGGTTTCTCACGCATATCATGCAGTAAAATAAAGAGACTATGTGCTAACAGCACTGCACATGCGATTTTGTATTAAATGCAGGATACTCACCCAGAGTCTGGACTCCAAATTTGTCCGAAAGTCAGGACCTGTTTTCAGTTCCAGATCGGGACGTAAAGTCGAGATCTTGGCTGCGCTCGAGCAAAATCTTCGATCTCTGTGTGCCATAGGCCGCGATTGTTCATCCCAGTTACCCTGGAACGGTAGGCTCTCTAGCTTCTCACATCTGAGCTCTGCCTGGGATTGAATCCGTGCTGGCGAAAGTTGTTAATGGAGTTGGCGCTGCTCAGGATCGTTCCTTTGACCGCCTCAATCGCACGTGTTCCAAGAGACTGTAGACTATTCGAGGTTGCGGGCACAGTGTCCTCGTGCTGAGGAGGACGGACAATGTACACACTGCAAGGGGAATGGTTTGTCACGTAGTTTGTGAACGACCCTAGGAGAACCCGACCGATGATCGAATGGCAGCGAGAACCAACAACAATAAGATTCACATGCTCATTTTTTGCGAATTCAATCGCAGCCGATGCAGGATCATTGGTGGTGTCGCTTACAAATATAATGTTGGCCTCGTTCGAAGGGATCATTTTTCGGAGCTTGTGAAAGATGTGCTGAGCATTTTCATGGTTCTTCTGATCTGTAACACTCGTAACAGCTGTGACATCAGTAACGTCGGCATCGTACGACAGCGGGGGTACCGCGAGTCGGGTGGCCGAGTAGTTCACCACATAAAGGATGTCATCTTTACGTTTGCACCGCAATGCACTCTTGAAAGCCAACTCTGACTCCTCGCTTCCATCAACGAATACAACAACGCGATTGGCCTGAGCGGGACTACCATGTGTTAAACTAGCCAGGTCGCCTTCTTCAGGGAATACTGTCTCTGGATCCGTCTGCAGACTTGCCCCAGTTGAGATTGCTTCGACGACGTCTTTCAACTTGAGCCGAGCGCCAGGCGCTTTCTGATCGTTGTTGCGATCAGTCGCTGCAGTTTCCGCGGTGTTTGCAATTTCTTGCTGCTTCAGTTGTATCTTCTTGAGCAGCTCTTCTTTCTTCTGCTTCTGTCTGGCACGTTCAAGCGCTGCCTCATCTTCCGAGACTAGCGGAACGAGACTTTCTGTCGCGCTGCAAACGAGAGTAGAGGCGATCAGAGTGCCGAGAGAAGCAGCCTTGATGATCGAGACCCTGGGCTTATCTCTGATGTTAGAGACAGTCGTCTGAATACGCGGTCCCGCCTTTCGAGTGATTGTCGCGAAGAACTTAAGATATCGTTGCATCAGCTGTCGGAAAATTTATCGTTTATCTATCGGGGAGGTGCGAGCGAGAAGGTGGCTTCTGTACTGCAGGGATCCTTACCCTGAGACAAGGTAGACGAGAAGGTAGCTAACAGACTAGGGATTAGGTGAATACCTGAGATCAAATTGCCTCACTGTTTGCTACAATCTCGATTAGGACGAGGGAGATCTGTCGATTGGAGTGAGTGGGGTGGAATGTGATCGCGACATCCCTAAAACTAAAAGTGACTTTCTCTTGATGATCCCAATTCAGCAGCTTTCATCGATGATCAGATGATGAGTGAATTTCAATGGACTAGGCGAAGTATTTAAATACACACCATGGTAGACTCTGTGCAACAGACGCAACTCACTGCATGAATGTATTTCTGGGAAAATGTGCTTACTCCTGGTTGGACAGAATGCTCCAGATATTTGAGCTCGACCGCATCCGCTCTCGATGCCGGTGCGTAACACTACGCTCAACGGATGGTATTACACTCGAATTGAAAGCACCAGGGGTGCCCGGTCGCGAAGATGAATGAGCATTGTGATCAGGGTTGCCGTTTTTGTGCGATGTAGTGCGTGACAAGAGGTCTCGACTTACTCTGTAGTACGCCTCAACGGGTTGGGATGCTGCCTGGGTTGTGGTGACAAACCGTGATTTGATGAAAACGTTGTCGCCGGGACCCGCGCTCCCTGTAGATGACGATTCCAGACGTTCTGGCGATCGCAATGGAGGCGGGTCACGCGAGTAGTCAGGAACGACAGTTCCACTACCCTGTAGCTGGAGTTGTGGTGTGAAGTGTGTTGATTGTCCCGCAGGTGGCAGCCATGGTGCCAAGTCTGACTGACTAGTTACAGCCAAGGGATTTTCTCGATAGACATGGGAGTTTACTCCGATCGCATGTTTGAGCGCGACGACTTCAGCCTCAGTATCAGTAACACCGCTGGCACGCAATGCGCGCTTGCGGGCATTTACGAGAGGAGCTCGACGTTGTGGCTCTTTGGTGAGCTCATCTAATGTCACCAGTGTTTGCTGTTTGTGGAGGCTTGCCGTGCATTTGCCATCTTGTTCAGGGGCCAGGCTCGGGGCTGAGGGACTACTGTCGACAACTGATGCTGATGTGGGTTTGAACTCTGCATCCGAAGTTGGGTTGTCGAACACCCTGGTGAAATTAGGATCCGAAGATCTACCTGGACTTGGGGCTGGCGCATCAAAACGATCCGCTGGAGATCGAGTACCTTCAACACCAGCATCAGTTGTCGACAAAACTGAAGGAATGCCTGCGGCTGGTTGCTGAGAGAGCTGGAGATCACGCTCTATGGGCACGGAATTATACGAGTCTGAGATCGAAGGCACTTCAGGTGCCCGCCGGACAGTGGGTGCCAGCCATGCCGCATCCCATGCAGCAGAGAGGTCACCAAATACTCCAGCCCGACCGGTCAACGATATGTCCTGGTCGGAAGTGTTGCCTTGAGGAGTCTCGTACCCAGTGCGCGCAGCGACCACAGCAATTGAGTTGGAACGAGAGTCCGTCCGGCTTGGTCTCCTATTCGACAAGTGATGTGTCCAGTGAGCCAGCTGCTCCCCTTCTGTAAAGTCCAGACGGCTCATCCTCCGGTCAAAGTTGGGTACCCTCTTCTGTCGAGTGACCACGACAGGCGATTTAGACATGGAGAGGGGGCGATGCGGTATACTGTGTGCCTTGGCTTCGGGTGGCGGTACGGCAGTGCCCCCCGACTCCCCAAAGAGCTCCGTTAATATTGCCTGGACTTGTTGCTCTTTGCTGGGTGGTTTCTTCGGGGACGGGCTTTGCAGGCTCCAGCTACTGATGGGACTGGATGAGACCTCAGCATGGTCAGTAGGCTGTGATCTCGTCGGGTTATTGAAGGGACTCTGAGTCTGATTGCGTGGTGCAGGAGATACGGGTGGTACTTGTGCCGTCGCGCCTCTGGCCAACTGGAGAGTTAGCTTTCCGAGGAATTGATCGAGTCGACTGCGTTCTTGGGGTGTTTTAGCCGCGAGGAGTTGATCTAGATATGCATCTAGATCAGCCTGCATGGGTTGGTACACGCTACACACCGAAGGGTACGTCCAATTCGAATGTGCACAAAAGTATCAGAGTCGATTTCAAAAGGTCGGTTTCAGTTTCCAGACGGGAAGCGCGGCAGTGTTCTGGCACATGATCTGGGGCTGGTGGGCCCAGGGGTGAGCAGAAAACAAACATGAATATTACAACAAGCATACAATGCTGGTCTACCCATACACCGTGTCGAACAAATTAATGAACTGTGACTATACAGGTGTATTACATTCTGGCAAAAACGCACGCCACAGGCGAGACAGATTGGATTGGTTCGAGTGCATACATGTGCGTGTGCGGACGCGAGAAAGCGCGACGGGCTGCACTGATGTGAACATACGGAGACTTTGCTATAATATCGCACGATCACGTGGTAATACTAGGGATCTGATCGTGTAATACAGGAGTGGGAATGGGAGTTCTCGTGTGGAAAAAAGGCCCTTGTAGTTGCGTTGGTAGGATCTTGTCAGGGCGTCAAATCGTCTGACTCATTACCTGCGTCTTCCATTTCGCTTATTTCCACTCTGTGCACTACCATTACTGTGTTTCGGGCTCTTTGCCTTAAGGCTCTGAGTGCTAGGTTCGTCCGCGGCGCCCGCTAGAGCTGAGGCCAGCAGTTCCCCAGCATCGTTATCCTTCTCGTCGTCCTCATCGTCATCTTGGATGTCCGAGTCGATATGGAGAACAATCGTATCATTTGAGGGTCCTTGTGGCGACGGAAGAGCAGTCACACCGGAACTCTCAGCGTATGGGTCAATTACAGGCTTGCTGTCGGGCTCTGGATCTTGGTCTGCCACTTTGTAGGAGACATTCATCTGTGCATCTGACCCACGCCGACTGGCTGGCTCGGATGAGTGGGCTCTGCTAAGATCAGGAACTTTCAATACAGGCTTCAGGTCGGCCGCCTCGTCCATCATGCTAATACGGTATGACTTGACAAATGGCATTTCAGAGTACAATCTCAAGGGACGTGACAGAAGCACAAAGAGCAGTAGTGTCAGACCAATCAAGGCGAGGGTAATCATACCAGAGAGAACGGTCAAGAAGGTGGCAGATGAGATGTGGTGCTTCTTGAGGATCTCGACACACGAGAGCACCCAGTCGAAGACACCGTGAATCATAGTCGCAGCACCGAGACCAAAGAAGGTGAGCAACCAGCCCGGGTGAGGCTCAGGGCGCACTGAGCCTTTCGCCTTGAGTTGTGGGTGGAACTTGTACTCGGCAATGAAACTCGTTGCCAAAGCGCTGAACGCCATATGGCCAGGTACGGAGACGAAGGCGCGCAGGATCGCTGTCTCAACACCAAGCATAAGACGCTTTGCGAAGACGACGTAGGTGATGTTTTCGACTGCAGCGAACCCAGCGGCTGTACAAATCGAGGCCACAACGACACCATAAGGGTGCGCAATGTAACGTTCCAGCGCTAATGTATCAGGATTGAGGTCGGTATCGGAAACCGGAGGGTTCTCGGGTGTGGCGGGTCGAATTCGCACAATGAAGACAAGTTTACACAGCTCTTCAATGAACGCAATGCTGAGGAAGCATCGAAGCAACGAGTAAAATACATGAAGACCCAAGGGAGGCGCGTTGGGTGTTCCTGCCGCTGGGATGGGTGTGAGCCAAATGAAGAAAATCTCAAGACCCACTGCAACTGGAGCTGAGATGGCCGCACCAAGCCAAAAGCACTCAAAGGCAACAATGGTTGGCAACGTATGCCTATAATCTAGGAGATAAAACGCGAGTAGAAGCAAACCCACTGGAACAACGGCCAAGAGATACAGTAAAGCCTTCGGGGGCGAGATAATAAGACAAAGGAAGAGCGAGAGGGTCAACATCAGTGTTGTAAATGTGACCCATAGTTTCAGCGCCAGGGGCCACTCGCTCCATCCTCCTAGGGATTGTGGCTTCTTTCCCCTCAATCGTGGATATGGCATTGAGTTCCGTCGGACTTGTCCCGCCGGCACCGGCGTGCTCGGCTGTGTGCTCATATTTGTAACTTTCGATGATCACGCACAGCCTGTTCTGTTTCTTTGGTGCAAGTTCTCCCGAGCAACGAATCAATATTCAGCCACAGACTGAACGACAACAGACGGGAACACCAATGAAATTACCTATTTCGCGCTCTGGGGCTCCTACGCGGCGGCGAAACGTGTACCTGCTCCACACTTGATGGTAACTCCGTTGCAACAAAAGAGTTTTCCAGGGTGGGCTAGGTATAGGATACCGGGAGGTCGCGTAGTAGGACGGCTTGATCGCCTAGCTCTACGTTACGCAGACTTTCGCAGCTGCAGCGTAGGCACTGGCGGCGGACGACACCGGTGTAGAGGGCTCGAGTCGCTTGAGCCTAGATATTATCAAGTACAGGGGATTAGTGCGGCATGACAGAATTGAGTGGGGCTGTGCATTGCTCACAAGTTTCATAGTTCAGTCACACATCTAATCGATGATGTCTTGATCTCCTGGCATAACCCTATATCATGCTTTCATGCACTCGAATGTTATGAAAGAGAGTCTCATAAATCGCTTGGATGTGGGCGGGTGGATGAGGTCTCGTGCCTACCTTTTATATTCCGCCACCCCCCAGTCCAGGTCAGGCTGCTGAATCGAGCTTTCGCGCCTTGGGTTTCTACAATTACGCATGCTCGAGATAGGGGGTGTGGGGTCGTGCTAGACATTGCCAGTGTTACAATTGCCCAGCTTCTATGGTGAAATGCCTTGCATACCGCGCTTAGCAGCGAAACACTTGCGTTTATCCACAGATTTTGAGTATATTCTGAAACCCCAGTTTGATGTTGACTCCTCATATAAGCGGTTTCCCTGAGTCAGTGCTGGTTCTAAGGGATATATTGGTTGTCAGCGCACCTTGACCCTGCCTGAGTCGTCTAACGTCCATGGTCCCCGCTGAATAATGAGGATTGATGAGCTCTGCAACTTTATGGCGAGCCGAGTGCCCGCTCATTCACACAAGGAAGCTGCGTGCTGGAGATCCGGGTTACAGCAGTCTTGTGATGTAAGAGTGCTTCAGGCAGTTAGGTGGATACTAATTCACATCGATTCTCCCACTGTTTGCGCCCCTCCCTTCCAGGTCCTCCTAAGTCAAGAAGGCTTTCTCCACCTTTCTATTGTTCCAGTTCTAACTGCTCTGAGCGACCGTTGTTTCCGAACAGCAGCAAGTTCTTACTGGCTCGAACATTACCTCCACTGCAAGCATCCTGCAAGCGCGCCGTGCGAATCTACTGTGCAGAAAACATGAGTGATTCTGAGGAGGAGACGAAGACAAAGTCCAAGGGCAAGCGAACGCTCAAGAAGAAGGCCTCGCTTGATGAGTCCAGCGAATCCGAGCAAGACTTCTCTTCGGATGATGACTATTCGAGCGATGATGACGTCTCATTGAACAAGCGCAAGAAGTCTGCTGGCAAGAAGACTCCTGCCAAGAAAGCATCTACACCTAAGACGCCCAAAACAGCACCTAAAACGAAGTCTAGCACGAAGGCTAAGTCTCCCGCGACCAAATCCAAGTCCTCAACGTCAACCAAGTCGTCGACAAAGGCCAAGCCAACTTCTACCTCGACGCGCAGCAAGAAGAGTGATTCGGCTTCATCGAAGACCCAGAAGAAGTACGATATGCCTGGTCAGAAGAAGGATACACCACCTGAACTCGATGTCTTGCGCATGTTCTATGAATCTGCATGGCTAGAGAACCCTCTGAACGAGATGGCCACAAAGTGGGTCATCACGCACGGCCTGTGCCCGGAGAATCTCGCACGAATTTACGTTGACAAGGGTTTCAGCGGCTACAAAGCTGCCGTTGCGAAGCTTCCCGAGAAGCCCAAGACTGTGGCACCTGCGGTGGTTAGTGCTGCTGTCCCCACAGTCAAAGCAGAAGAAGCACCTGAATTAGGCCAAAAGCGAGCACGCGAATCCGAAGCTTCGACACCAGCAGTGTCCGGCGAACCGATTAAAGTTGAGTGGGTCAAAACAGAGGATGACGCAGCGATGACCGCTGCCCCCAAGACGGAGCCAATGGAACCAAGCGCGACAAAAGTCAAACTTGAGTAAACGCCTTCCCAATCGATATTATTTCAGGGAGCTCACAACAGTCGATTCACTGCATGAGCACCTTAGAGACCTAGCTCGGATACACACATCAGACTCGATTCAGCATTCATTCAATGTTAACAGCTGTTCCCAACGCATTTCCTCGTAATAGCAAATAAACGCAACAAGGATCACATTCTGTTTACAGATATTATCAAATGTGTACGTCAAGTGTGTCGGTCATGCTCGATCTTTGATTTTACACGAATAGGGCTCCATCCTGACTGCAGGATGGGGTTCGCTATGCTACATTTTATGACATTGCAACGGCCAGGACTGGGAAAACTTGCATCGACCAAGGGATACGTCTTTCGACTTTGAGACACTGACATAAATGCGTGGCCTTGCGTGCATACAGAATACGTAGCTTTTCATGCTACTTGGATATCGGGACCCATCGAGCCTTCAAATCTCCAGAGAGTCTGGCAACGATCTGAGTATCTCGAAGGACCAACGTTGTGAAAGGGTAGGGATGTGATTCTACCTTTTCTAGTGGCAAATCTCGACGAACAACATTATTTAACGATGCGAAGACAGCGCTTAGGCTGAATGGATTGCTCCTCGCGAACGACCCACTTGACGGGAAAGAGACAGGGGAATTAGGTAGACCCTCTGCATCACCATTCTTCGTTTCCGCTTGGGCAGGTGACTGATCCAACACTTCATCGTCCTCGAGTGGAAACTCGTGGCGCTTCAGGATGGCACGGGCAAGTGTATCAATCACTTCATCTAAAGGAATGACACAGCTTCCCACGCTTTCTGCAAAGCCCGTTGCCTGGGTGTTGATCTGGTGAGCCGTCGAGATGTGGCTGTGCGCAACTGTCGACAGGGAGACGTCGACTGTCTCGCCAGAAGTTGCCGTGCTTGCCGTGCCTGGCGCCGAGTTAGAGGCTGAGACGGTCGATACACTTGCAACTTCACCCCTGCTAATCGTGGTTGTTTCGACTAACGGTCCATGCATGTGAAGAGAAATGTATAGGTGTTGCTCTGAAGCCGAACCTAACTCCGAAGTTCTCCATGGCAATGTCAGCTCACCAGGGAAGGTCCAGTGTGGTACGCCACCATGGGACTTCATTGGGAGAACAGCAGGGAATTTGTAAACACCCGGAGCAGACGTCGATGTGAAGGATGATGCAGGAGCTTGTGTCATAGGTTCTGATGGCAGGCCTGCGGAAGATGGAGAGTGGACAAGCAAGGATAGGGCGCGAAGGGAAGTCGCGCGTGTAATGACGATCCGATGAGAAGGGTCTCCAGTGCCAGTGCCAGTACTTGACCCCTGTGTGCTGCTTGAGTGCGAAGATTCGGGATTATCATGTATCACTGTGGCTGTGGTGGTCGTCGAGATGGCCATGTTACCAAGTGGTCCACCAGGCATCAGGGGAACGTGTGGTAGTGACGCCGTGGGTGAGTTCAAATCAACGTGATACTCAGGGTGCGGGTTGGCATGTACAGGCTGGACTACAAGAGACGATATGACAATCTCCAACTTGTGGTATGCGAAGTGCATTGAAGGGGGCAGTCGCATAGGCGCAGGTGCCACACCAGGTGGCAGAAAGGGGAAACGTGATGAAACGGATGTGGGGAAACCTTCTTCAAGGGGTGAACTCGAGACAAGCGCATTTGCAGCAGCTGCATTCAGCCTAGGGGTTGGACAGACGGCTTCACATGGAGCACTAACTTGTGCCAGGAGACTTGAGCGGACGACCGGATAAAGTTCAAACACAGCAAAGACAGGTCGGTGATCACTTCCCAGCATCGGATGCACTGAAGCGTAACATCGCTGAATGCAGCGCCGACGGAGTCCGGGTAGTGAATGCCACAGGATTCGATCCGTCCAAGAGGGTGTCTGTTCGCGCTTATTGGAGAAGCAGTGTGCATGTCGCTCCCATCGGTAGGTTGGCATGAAATCAATCTTCCCTTCGTTGAATCCAGCCAAGACTCGACCAGCAATCTGTTCCAGTCGCAGTTGGTCAACCAACGACAAACGCTCGACATTATGCTCAGCAGCCAAAGCCAAGACAGTGTGGAATGAAGAGTTCGTTCGATAGTTGAGATCACCGAGCCAAAACACGTGATGGTATTGGAACGCAAGGTCCCAGTCCACACTCAGTGTACCACTCCCCGGCAGCAAATGAGAGGACAGAGCGGGATCAATAATGCTCGAGGGTGTGGCGTTGTCGTTATGGGAATGGGCCTGGACCTCGGCCTGGGCCTGCATCTGAGCCTTGAGGTACTCATTGGGGTTCAGAGGCTCATAGTGGACACTCGAGCAAGCTGTCGCAACCGAACTCGTGGTCTCTGCACTGCCTCGAGTGAAAGCACTTCGAAGCGCTCGAGCAATCTTGATCGTATGATTTCGGCGCTTCTCTACATGCTCAGCACGTGCGGCTAGATGCGACGAAATGAAGCAAAGAGGTGAGTCGAACAAGCGCAGCGCTACAGCTGAGGCCCCTTTGTTGCCCAGGACGTTACCAACACCTGTGGCGACTGTGGTCGTTTCGATGTGAGAGATGTGAGGGACTAAAGACTTCCTCACAAACACACCGATTCCGATTTGCCACAACTTTTCCGTGGCAATTGCGACGTACTCCTCAGCAACAACTTGATCTATAGGATGGAGAGCTGTACTGAGTGGGGGAGCAGTTGGATGGTCCTGCGGATGATTTGCGCCGGAGTCAAATGAACCAGAGGCTGCAGATGAGCTTGCCATCGACGCTGTAGACAGTGCAATCGCACGTTTGCTTGGAGTAGACTGTTCAAGAGGCGTACTAGGACGCGAACGATTAGGCTGTGGGGTGCTGGGTCGCTCGAGTGAATCCTCTGTTTGGGCTCCCAACAGTCCAACAGGACAAAGTGCATTCCCAGACTTGGGCTCAAGCGCAGATGTACTAGCTGCCGCGTCTGACTGCAAGAGCGCTCCAGCTCGAAGCTCGATCTGGGGCTTTACCAACGCAGCGAGAGATTCACCTTCGTCTTCGCTAACATCTGAGTCCTTTCCTGCCTGGGTGACAGTCACTTCGAGCGTAAGGGACTGCTCTGCCGTAGCGGAGTGTGTTTCTCCTACTGCCGGTGCAGACTGTAGAATCACAGGCTGTTGTACGGGCTTGCGCGCTTGCAACGCCTGCTGGAGGTATTGATTGTGACGTTCCAGCTGCTTGGGTAGCGCGACCGCATAAGGAGTCGAGTTGAGGTGCTCCAGAATGCTGTCAAACCAAGCAGAAGGCTTTGAGCACTCCTGAAGTGCTACCACATACATGTCATACACTTTCGGTGGAAGCCATGTTCCAAGAGCCAGCTCCATCTCTTGTCCGACGAGCTGAGGTGTTTTTGTGAGCTGTGGGTTTGGTTTGGGGCCAAAGCTGGGATTCGGGTAGTAGGAGGAGTAGAAATTCTTGGTAGTTGTTGCGTCCCCACCTTGCTTAAGCAACTCACCACGCAATGCTTTAGAGCGTGTGAGCCTCGCGCCTCCTGAACCAGCACCGCTACCATCCTCCTCGTCATGCTCGTGATCCGGATCATCGTCATCATCGTCTTCATCATCAGACTGGGGAAGCTGCACAGAATGCGAGGGCTGTGACCTCGATTTTTCCTTTGCCTTCTCCGCTTTCTCTGCTTTCTCCCTGGCTGATGCTTGAGCTTGCTGAGCTGCAACGATCGCTGCTAGTGGAGTCGGGAACGATGTCTCTCCAACGTTGAACGTTGTGGCTAGGATCGATACGGAGTCACTGAGGATGCGGTTAGATGGCATAAAGGATGAAATGCGACTGCTGCACTGCGCCTTCGGTTTTGCGACTCGGATGACTTTGAGATTCTTCGCCTGTTGTTCAATCGTCGCCTCGATTTCGTCCTTTGTAGAGACCTCTGTTAACTCACTTGACGGTGACGCTTCTGTGTGACTCGCAGATTCGTCCACGGTACCATCAGCTCCTATAAGATCTGCTTTACGCACGGGCAACCCATCGTCACTGAAATCAATACCTACGGAGCGCGCTAGCTCTCGAAGTTTGAGCGCGGCTTTGACATCGAGAGGGTTCCAAGGCGCCGGCTCAATACCGATCGGAGGCTCAATTGGAATTGGAGCAGAACCAGCTGCGTTGCTTGCACGATTCATTGAAAGTGAGGGTCTTCCTACAGATGGTGATGGAAGACCACGCTGGGTTCCCGCAAGAGATAAGGCGTATGAGCGGCCCTTTACACTTGGAGGAATCCAAGCGCCGACTGTCGGGGCACCACTCTCAACACCGACGGCTGAGTTTGTGGTGGCTGATGCTGTCGAAACGTTGTACATTGCCCAACTTCCGGATCCTGAACTTGCGGAATGTGTCTGCTGAAGTGTGATTGAAGCGGAAGGAGTTGATGGGCCGGAGTCGTCGGATACCGTCTGCTCGGTCCTTATGGGAATGGAAATCAAGCCGTTCGCCAGCATGCTTGTAATGACCCGTGCAAGTTGCTTCCTGAAAGCAGGCGGAATTTGCGCATGTTGTTGAGCCCAAGCAGGCAGGATCATATCATGGAAATGGCGCATATTACTGCTAGTTTTGAGTGTAGGCCCGCGAGGTGACACGTCAGAAGCATTTCCACCCGGTGAGCCAGGTAAGGCTGGAGCCGTCCGCGGGTCAGACCGAGAAGGATTCGTGAAGACCGCTGAGATGACGGCAGATAGGAATGCTGAAAACGTCCAGACACGGCGCAATCGCGGGTCGTAGAGAGCTAAAAGATTCTGAATCTCCGCTTTGAAACGCTCCCAGGTTGCAACGTCTGGGAAGATCAAGTTCATTACGGTACCCGACTTCAATACAAGGTCTGCTCGGAGTCGTCCATTGCTGTCCGGAACATGTCGAAGAGCAGCAATTTGATTTACCGGTAGATCCTTATAGTCACGGCTCGAGTTAAACCAGCGAAGTAAGAACTGTTCTCTCAGTACGGTCACGAGCTTTTTCGTCTTAGTTCCAGCTCGGTGGATCTTGATGAGAGGGAATCGAAGCTCCTTGGATAATGCCTCAGCGCTCTCATCTTTAACATCAATCTCTGGCCTGAGCAACTTGAGCCGCTCACAGAAGTAGGTTCGCTCGACTGAATCATGAAAATGTGCGCAAAACGTTTTCTGCTTCAACTGGGGGACATATACAATATAGGCCAATGCCTCAGGGTCTGACTCCGAATCCGAAGATGGGATATCAACTTGCAAAATATCATCGATCTTAGCAGAGGCATAGAACTTTCTTCTCTCATCCAGTGTAGTCAGGGTTCGTGCCGACCTTGAAATGACCAAATACATCTTCTTCTTCTGATTAAACAAGCCAACTCGAGCCTGAATTGCGAACTCACTATAGTCTTCGGCTTCGTGAAACATGCTGTTCGCACTGGTCGCAGCACTGGGAAGTGGGGCGTCTTCGCCTGCCTCGTGTGATTCTGTTCCGGACGACTGCTGCGATGACTGGGATTGTAAGTGCAAGGCTTGCTGAAGTTGTTGTTGTTGCTGCTGCACTCGCAGAGCATAGGCAAGTGCTGCGACGTGGTAGTTCATCAGCTCTAAGAAGCTCGTGCTATCCGCGGGGGTTTCAAAGTATAACTTGTACGGGCGCGTGTCTGTGGAGTTGAAGTGCATGAATACCAGCCTATCTCGGTCTTTGTCTTTCTCACGCTCCTTTTCCCGCTCTTTCTCAGGGGCATCTGGATGCGCATCACGAGAAACTGTCCGAATCTGTCTGAACAAGTACACTGACTTAATCGTGTTATGTTCGTCCATGAATCGCACTACACCCTCGCGTCGTACTACTTCTACTCGTCTACGCTGTCGCATGCCAAATTTGTTCACCTTGATGACCCAGAAGGTAACACAGAGATCCTGAGCTGCAGGGGGCGGAGCGAGAGTAAAGGGCTCAATTGCATCACTCTTCTCATCCGTTTTCGCAGTCGAAGCGGCTGTCGCGATAGAGAGTGCGTCTGGGGCAGCTGGAGTTGCGCTTTGCGTTTGAGTAAGAACTGTGTCCCCCATTCCCATTGGCACTGTGCTCTTAGTATCTTCAATACGGTTGCTTGGTGTCGGTCTAGGGTCAGATGCTCCGGGAGGATCGTTATCATCGTCGTCAAATTTGATCCCCGCTGCAGCGGCAGCAGCAGCAGCTGCTGCTGCTGCGGCAGCTACAGCTGACGTACTTGCCATATAGCGATCATGCCTTTGACGACGGTTAGCCAGCATGGGTCCTGGCACCGACTTCGCAGACTGTAAACCTGGATGCGATACTGGTCCAGGTGGAGCAGGTAGATCCTTCGCTGCGGGAACTGAAGATGGCGGTGGTGGGAGTGGCAATGAGTCCTCAGGCTCCACTGGCGGCGGAGGAGGGGGTTCATCTGTGGCAGGTACTGAGATTTGAGGGTGTGGCAGCTGCTCATGCAAGCCCGAATGTGTTGGTGATTCAGGAGTATCATCGTTTGGTGGCGGAGGAAGTGGAAGAGCATCAAAATCGCCGCCCTCATGAATTGCCTCCAGATACCGCTGCGGATCCTCACCATACACTAGCGCAGCTGCATACCCGCCATCATCATCATCGTCGTCGTCCTGCATGATACCGAAGTCATCGCTATCTTCGTCGAGTGGGGCTGGTGGCGGAGGGAGGAAGTCGTTGTCGGCATCGTCCGCGGGGGGCGGTGGAAGGGGCAGCGGCTCTAACGATGGAGGAGGCGGTGGCGGGAGTTCAATGAGGTTAGGATCTTCAGGTAGCCCCGACATAATTTTGACTTCGCAGGTGCCGGTGCAGACTCGGTTACGCTACTGCCAGAGCCTGCTTCAGTCTTGGAGACTTGGTACACAGAGAAATAGCGTCGTGGGCTGTAAGGCTGCCTCGAGCTGGTCTGTCACGGCGTCACCAACTCGAGCACTAAACGCAAGCCTTCGGCGAGGGACCCTGTGGATTGAATTTGGGGCGCTGCGCGTGGGTTAGTGGCTATGACGCCTGGAGAGGCACCCGTGTAGGGCCGATCTCGGTCTAAAGCAAAGGATATAAGGCCGATAAACTCGTCAGACGTGTTGCAAATTGAACAAATGACGGGGATACGAAGGATCTTGATGAAAAACCTGACATTTGTGCGCCATACGCATTACTCAAGCTTATGTGCAAAGTTTAAGCATTAAGTAACAGCACTCCCCACCATGCTGCATACACAGCTGTATGTTTCACATGGCCACACTTGATACACAATAGGATATTCGCTTTCGAAAAAGTAACGATTCTCAGGTTCTTTCGGCCTTGCTGGGCCTACCGGCTGGAAACGGGACCGCTTTCACGCCTGCACACGGGATATCGAGTGTGACACATAGCGCCACAGTATAGATCATCGGGGGCAGCTTAGTGATGACTCGACCCAAGGTGTGGCTCGCACACCATGACATATCGACACGGTCTAGTGTCATGAAACAGGATCCCTACACTCTTAGTCGACACCGTGTGCGGGCGAATTGGACACGTCCGCGGGCCTAGGCGCACAGGGAAGATACAACGTTGATGCTGATACCCGATCAATTTATTCTACTTGACGAGGGGTCTGCAAGAGCTCAGCATCATAGGCTCGATCGAGTGTGAGCTAACTCACTGGCTCATCCGTCCGCTCTAGTGCCTTATTCAAGTGGCTGAGTAGCAAGGTAGCGGCGCTCCTCCTTAGCCTCACGTCGCTGCTTGACGCTGAGCTTCTGCTTCTTGGGCTGGGGCGCCTTGGCGAGCTGCTGGTTGACCTGGTAGACGTAGTAGCCCACTCCTGCGATGAGGGCGAAGACGAATAGGAAGACGACCAAGACGGGAGAAAGCATCTCTCTAGATGGGTATGTGAGTGCAGCAGCGGGAGGCGGAACAGGTCGAAAGTGAGTAAACTACTCTAATTGAGCAGGCATATGCACGGCACACTCCGTAAAATCCCCTTCAAAGGGATGAAATCTTCAAGTCGAGTGATTTGGTTCCGCATTAAGCCATGTTTTTGCCAAATTGCACCTTGGTGCGCAAGTTTTCCTCGAGAATAATACAAGGAAAAGTTAGAGAATCCCGTCGTGTACACGTCGAGGTCAGTAGAACGAGCATTCACTGACGGCAACAGCACAAAACACACCTTTTACATCCACCTTCGACAGCGTTTCTGAACCGAACGAAACCGGCTAAAACTGGTCTAGCCGGGCGTGTTTCGGGGTGTCGTGACCGGAGACGTCTTAACAAACGCAGTATTCGATTCTATTATAACATGAGTAACGTGATACCAGTGGGGAGACAGTTGAATCCATGGCGAGACACCGGGATTCTGCTGTGTTATCCCATTTCTTAGGGCCGACCCTCAGCCTTCCGAGCCCAGTCCCGACGTTATTCCGACTCGCAAGACAGTCCTTAAATGCTAGCACGGCCAGTCTGAAGGGGTCGTAACGCGTCTTATCATCCAATTGCAAGCCAGAGCTGTGCAATGCCTGAAACAGCGGTAGATCAGAATATCTCCGAGCCTGCTGGCAGGCAAGACGCTGGAGATCGGAGAGGTTAGATGTCCACATTGGAGCCGACGTGGGTGGTAACTATAGTAGGTTATTGTGTGCATAATATGCACGCCGTTCAAGCCAGGTCCTTAGTCAAGTCCGCATATCCCAAGCGAATGCCTCTGAATGCTCTTCCATTAGCTGCTAGTGAGCCGACCGCTTATTGTGATTTAACTCAGCTGCTAAATCGCTCCAAGAAACTCATTCTTCAACAATATCGTGAAGAGGCGATGTATTAATCGCTCTTCATTGGTTTCCTCCTTCGGCTTGTCTTGGGTTTTCAGGGTACTGATCTAGCCGAAGCGACGAGTTGAGTATCTGCAGAGCTGGTGAAGACGAAGGTTTCTCCGATCGAGGGGCCATCGAAACGGTTCCGTGAATCGCCGAGGCAGTGTTGGTAGACAACTTAAAATCTAAGCCACCTCTACTCCACAACTCGTTTCTACGAGAAGCCGCAGCACAGGGAAATCGTAGTCTCTGTAAGGAATCCTTCAGAAAATCAAAAACGATTCGCCGGAGACAAACTTACATCAAACCAATTCGACTGAGACTGACTGCGGAGGCAAACCTACAGAAAGGCGTAGGGACCTCGTTTGGGGTGACCACATCACCGTAAGGCGTCATGGCAGAGACGAGTAACGCGGAATCGAAAGCTTCGGTCGACGTCAACCTCGAGCTCGATATCGAATGGCCCATGCGAAGCCAATTCCACCCAACTCAAACAGAAACAAAGGAGGCAGCTGTACTTCAATCCGAGATGAGGAGCACCGAAGAGAACAGAGTTGGAGGCAGTGACAGGAATCACTATGAAGTCTCCTACGTGACTCTCGAGTCTTCCCTAGGGATGATAGCAGAGACCAAAGAGGGACCACACAGGCAGGCAGCGAGTACCGATGCGGCAGCCATTTCGCACTTCACCTCGCCAAATGTACCATCTCGCCCATTGTCACATTTCGTCAGTCACACCGAGGCTATACGAAGGCAAGATTCGATGCCTCAAGAGCAGAACTTCAGATACGAATCGGAGATGTCGGTTGCCTCCCCTCCAAGACAAGAGCCACCGTCACAAAGAAGACGTAATGTTAGTCAAGCCAACTTCAGGTGTTGTCAGAGATTCTTTGACGTGGTATTTATCGCAATTATGCTACAAGCATGCGTAGTCATCAGTCTGCATAGTCATTACTATAGGAAATGCGACTACCCAATTAACCTCTACGCGATCGTGTACATGATCTTACTGAGCATTATACGAGTCTTTCTAATGTGTACACGAGGCCGAGCGCACTCGGTCTTCATCACATTAACACAATTCATGGGAATGCTGCTAGCGCTTGTCCTCAACATCATTGCCAGCACATGGATCTCCGCTGAAAGAGCATGTTTAAGCAGTCGACACCATCGCATTTTGATGCTAATCTTCAATGGGATTGGCTTCTGGAACTCAACTGCCATAACTATACCACTGGTTGTGAAATGCGTATCGTCGGTACGGCCACGTCGCAGGCAGATGTCTACAGGTATCGTGATTCGGAACCGACGTGATCCAACTCCTGGAGCATCTGCCATGCTTTCACCACCGCCAACACCTCCGGGGCGCCTAAGTGCCGCAGAAATCGATTTGATTCCGACATTCTGCATTGACACATCACGGTCTCTCGTGTTCCTATCTGGCGCGGCATGCTTATTGGAACAAGGGTTGAAACTGCCTGAATCGTTGTGCACCTACTTCGAGAGTACAGAGGATAGTCATGACGATGTTGGAGTTGCATCAAGTACAAGTGTCTCTGGCAAGAATGACAGCTCGAAAGCGGAGAGTTTGTTCGAGGATGCAACTGATAACTACGATAGCGATGACGATGGCGATGAATCAGCCCAGCTGCTTCGAGCGTGCGGAGGTAGCAAAGTATCGCCGCTAAGCAGTCCTACCAGCTGTGGAGGAACTTGCGGCTCCAACAGTAACAATAACGTTCGCCCCCTATCACCGCTTAGCACACTTGCTGAGTCGATGGCGGTAGCTCTGACCACAACCGAGCGATCGGAAGAGGAAGAGCCTTCAAAGCAACGAGAGGACCCTCAAAGACGACTCAAGCTGAGCGAAGGAGATAGAGCGCCGGTTGTAGTCGAGATGAAAACATTCTCCGGGACGAAGCACAAACCGACCACAGGCGAAGTAGCTCGAACGACAATTGGGTTAGAGTTCTCCACCTCGACCACGCGTGGCGTTGCGCGGACTCAGCGACTTCGAGAAGACGCTGAATGTCCAGTGTGTCTTGTGCCTTACGTGGCCGGTGATGTTGTTCGGTTGCTACCGGATTGCCAGCATGCGTTCCACGCGGCGTGTATCGACCGATGGCTCTACTCAAAGGCCACTTGTCCCATGTGTCGGGACCGCGTTAAGTCCAAGTTGGCAGCGATACAGTCGGAAACAACAAGTGGAGGCAATCGATCCGAGGGTCCATCATATCAGTTGCTCTCTGCAACAAGTCCAGCATCACGTCCCCAGTCCGAGCGTGTGGGAGTCACTTCACCGGGAAGATGGGTGAGCATGCTCGCGCGTGGAGTTCAACATGTGGCGTCGAGTGCCTTGGCAGCGATGGAAGATGGATGGTCACGACTACCTAGCGACGAAGAGTGGCGCCCGGGCCGCCCGAGAGGCATCCTTTCGGGTGGCTCTTCTCGTGGCGGGCTACCTCGGTTTGAATCTGATTCAAGTGAGAGCGAGTCCTACGACGACGACTCAGACGACGACTCCGATTACGAGGACTCCGAAGGCGACAGCGATAACCAAGACGGAGCAGTTACAACAAATGGTGCGCAGCGGTCGGATTAGTCGCGAAGTTAGGCCATGTATAATACACTCAACTGAACTATCATCGGTTCGTGTCTTCACTCTTTGACGTGTGAGAATGTTGGACTGGCATCGATGGCTGTTCTGTTTGTTGCTCTTGCTGTTGCTGTTGTTGTTGTTGAGCAGCCAGTCGAGCCCGACGTCGCTCCTCGATGCGCTTGCGTCGAGCCTCCCGGATCTGATTTTCATCTACACCTTCGACAAGCAGATTTGACTCCTTCATGGCCTGCAGATGGGACAACTGGTGCTCTAGAAAGTCCAGATACAGCTCAGCCTCTGTAATGGCATTCTGCCTCTCCTGAAGGCTCAGAGTGCTCCACTTGGGACCATGTCCAGCACAAACTAGAAGGATAAGATGGGAACGGAGGTCATGGGTTTTAAGTATAGGCACTACGGGCAGGGCAAAAGCAAAGCAATCCGACTGCGACATGGTGTTGGTGCGGCCTGGCAATGGGAAGATACGGACACACGTACGTTCACGAGTTCGGAAGATAGCAAGCCTCTGATGGTTGTACGAAGGGAGTTTGTAGGATACGCGGAACAACTGGCGCAGAACGCCAACAGCCTTTCGCGTCACTTGGTCCATGTGTCAATGTGTCAACTCCCCTGAAGTGCCGAGCTCCAAACGGCTTTCTTGGGAGTTCGACAGTATGCGAATCTCTGTGTTCGCAGCAGTGATCCGGATGAGATCGCGGAGGATCGAGGTGAGAACAGAAGGTGGTACTTGAGTGTGGGGTTGATATTGCCAGTGCAGTGGCACTGCATGTAGATTCGAGGTGCAACCAAGCCAAATCGGACTTGCGGAGAATTGAAGTTAGGGGCAAAGCATATATCACACGTATGATTTGACATAAAACTCAATCTTAATCATTCATACACACCAGGCCATTGCTACTTCCAGCCTTTTCTCACTACACCCAAGGGTCACCCTTGCACTGCCATACCCCACCATTCTACCCTTTCACCCTGGATATTTTCAAATTTCAGCCGGGTCAGGACCTGGAGGTCTGGGCTCGGGCCTGGAAAATACGCGGTGCGGTGCGTGCTTTGCGGGACGAAATTCGGCTGTATGTGCTCGCCAGCAGGCCTTAAAGTCAGATACTACTCTATGATGCTTGAGAACGCCCGGGATAGGCGTCTTATCGAACAAATCTATCAAAGTCTGCCAGGGTGAAGATGCTGTCCGAGATCCTTGCCCTCCAGCTGAACGAATATACCAGCCCTTAAGCCAGCCCTTAGTATCACCATGCGCTGTTTCATGCCTATGGTGCTCCCACTGGCCTCACATTGCCTCTATGCTCTGCACATCCGAACATCTAGTATTAATGGGTCGACCAAGTTGCAATCATGCAAGAGGTGGGCCTCTCTCTTCGCATCGTTGGACTCTACATAGGTCCCTCCCATGGAGAAGTACGCTGTTGATTGCATTGCTAGGTGTGCTGTTAGGCCTGGCAAGCGCCTCAGGGGGTGGCCGCGTCATCGAAAAGGCAAAAGAAGCGGTGGACGCGATTGCGGACAGTCCAGCTGTCGGGGCTATCGGAGGGGCTATTGGTGATGTAGCTGCAGACATAGCAAATGGAATTAAGGATCGTGTTGAAGATGGGGTTTCGGGCATAATTGGCGGCGGAAGCGGCCATGGTGACCACAGTGATGGAACTGATACTGATGGCTCAGGTGGGTCGTCTAACGATGGGGAAACGAGCGACGATGGGAATGTAGGCCTCCCACCGCTACCTCCGGCACCACCAGCACCTCCCGCTCCGCCTGCGCCGCCGTCCTTCCCACCAGCCCCTGGTCCTCCATCATTTCCTGTCTTCAGAACAGCCACTGGCATGTCCGTTTCAGAGAGTCGACCTCAAGATGTTCTCAGCGCTCTCCTGCACCTGCGAGAGGCTCGCCTCAAGGTGCAAGGGCTGCAGGCTGATTCCGCAGAAATTCTTAGTCGAATGCAAGCTCCGCTCGAGTTTCTAGGTATCAGCGTTGACGTCACCTCTCCGCGTCTCGTTCTAAAGGGTCCTATTTCAGAAACCTTCACTGAGGAAACCCACGAGGAGCGAGTCGAGGTTGAGGAAAGCGAAGAGTTTACACTCTTCGTCACAGGTGCTGGCTCAAATGTGGATTTCAGTCCCGATGTTAGAGCTCAAGCCCAGGGCGATTCTTCGAAGACCGAAGCACAGTGGCAGCCGGATTGGATTGAGCGCTTCGGTAGTTGGATTGGAGGCCTTTGGGAACAAATTACAGGGATTAAATCGTATCGTGATCGTCTTTCCACTGGGGCTGTGCCTAAGCTTCATAGCAGATTCACGAAGCAAGGGACTAAAAGGCAGTTTTGGGTTGCTGAACGCACTTCAGAGCTTTTCCAGGGCGACTTGCAGGTCGGGAAGGACAAACTCTATGATGACCAGCGCTATCTTTTCATTTTTAAACTTGATCCAGTGATTGGTGATACTTTCCGAAACGAATTCACTGAAGAAGAATTCATTGCAAGCGCAGGAAGTGCCGGAGTCATTCTTCAATGTCGACCTTCTCGCTTCGTTCGACTGGCGAAGTCACCCGCTGTGGTGTGGTCACATATCCTACCAGAGAAAGCAAAGCTCGGACTCAAGAAAGCCGATCTGGAGATTGAAGCATCAAGCGCTGGCCCAAAGACGCTTGGGATTCGACTCCACAGCGTTGCGACAATGCTATCCCGAGTTCATGCTCGCTCAGAGTCGGAGTCGCAAAATAATGGCAATCTGATTGTCGTCTCCAACAACGGCGAAAAACGAATCCTGCCACTATCTTCCGCTAGGCGGATTACATTTGCTGAAGATGCACTTCCATCGCAAAATGCAAGCATTGGCGGTATTCCACGGCCTGGTCAGAGAACGCCCCATCCTGATGGCCCCTTCCCTTCCTCATCACTTTGGCTGAACTCAAACTCACCTGAGGAAATGATGAAGAGTAAGTTCCGAGCCATCTCTCCGCGCTTCCGTGACTTCATTATTCGACTCGCGCCGACCACAAGCGATCCAAATGCCCATTCTCGGGAGGTAATGCGCTCGATCGCGAGTTCTGTTAGACGTACCGTGGACATCATGCAAGCAGACGCCAGCAAGCAATTAATGGAGATGTTCGAGCGGGCCTTTGGTCACCTACCCAAAGATAAGCAGCGTGCGTTCGTAGCTTCTCCCAAGGACCTAACACGCGTCTTCCTCACACACCTCACCAATTCTAATTCGATTCACAAGACACTCGAAGCTTCCGATAATAGTAGGCCTCTCAAGCAAAACGGCTTCCTTTCAAAGTTGATCCCATTTGCCATGTTCGTTGGTCCTCGTGACTTCCCTCGTCAAGACTCAACCGACAACGAACCAACCCTTCGGGCCTCTGAAGAGACCGTGTCCATCTCAATGTTCTCGCCCCTCTTTCAGTCGCCTTTAACAGAGCGACCGGTAACGAGGCTGAGCGCAAATCGCCTCTTCAGAATCCAGTCGTACGAGCTGTCGGATACGCATGATCCTCTAAGATCCGTCACACTTCGGCACGTAAGCAGCATCGCCCTTTCTCTCGATTCTGCCCTGTCGGAAGTAATTGATAACCAGAAAGGGTCTGCCAAGGTCACACTGCTCGCCGTTCCAGACATGGACGCTGGCTCTGAAAACTACCATCCTGAAGACTCGGCAGCACTCTTAGTTGCTTCAGAACTACTTGAGAGTTTTGCGGATCTCGCCTTCTCAGCGCTTCAGCAGTCCCCATCAGCCCCTGGTGGACGGCGAGCTACTATCGCGACCTTGATGAAAGTCTCGGGTAGCTCGAAACCACAGGCCCGCTACCAGTCTGCGTTGGCCGCGGCCGCATTATCAATTACGGAACTTCAGTCCCAATGGACAGCCACGGCAGCCTTGCGCTCTGTCCTCGAAGTCGCCTCCGTCCCAGATGTCGTCTACTTGGGAAGGGAGCATCGATACGCATTGCTAAATAATCGTGCACGCTGGACCGTTGTCGTCGGAACCGATCCCATTTCCCCTAATCAGCGTACCACTCGGTCTCAACTTACTCCATTGCATGCACGAGGTATCACCGGTGAGGGCGAAGTCCTTGGATTCTCGGATACTGGTATTGATGTTGAATCGTGTTACTTCCGGGACCGATCCAACCGTGTCCCATGGAACAGTATTTCTAGTACTCATCGAAAGATCGCTCAATACTACAGTGCGCTTGCAGATGACGTCGATGAGCTTTATGGCCACGGAACACATGTGGTTGCGACCGCAGTGGGCTATGTTGAAAGTGCACAGAGGTCAGGAGAGGCCAATCGAGGTGTTGCCTATGATGGCATTGCGCCCATGGCTAAAGTTGCGTTCTATGATATCGGTCTAGAGGGAGACTCTTTGCGACTCCCAGCCAGTCTGGGGAGCTTGTTTTCCAAGCTGTACGATGGAGGTGCCAGACTCAGCTCGCACTCGTGGGGTTGTGCGGCCACCAACGACGAGGATCCCATCGATGAATGCAATTCCTATAGCATCGAGGCATACGATGCTGACAACTACATGTACCGCAACACTGACACGCTCATTTTCTTCGCAGCAGGAAATGATGGGCACAGAGGGTACAGAACTGTGGCCACTCCTTCAACAGCCAAGAATTCGCTTTCAGTGGGTGCTTCGACCCCCGCGCTCAGTGCATTGCAGCAACATGTGGCAGATGGATTGTACCCGAGCCTACCGAAGATGAACCGCGTCGAGAATGGGAACACCTCACCGACTTCATCAAGCAACGCGTTCTATCGCATTGAGAACGTAGCGTACTTCAGTGCAGCAGGACCTACGTATGATGGACGAGTCAAGCCAGACATTGTCGCCCCCGGCTTTAACATTATCTCAGCTGGGAGTACTCGCGGTTACGGGTCAGGTGGACATTCGGCGACATGCCAACAAATTGCCATGTCAGGCACGAGCATGGCATGCCCCGCCGCAGCGGCTAGCGGAATCCTTGTCCGACAGTACCTGCGAAAAGGGTTTTCTCCAACTGGCACACCCATTCCAGGCTCAGAAATTGCGGTTCCTTCAGGTTCAGTCATTAAGGCCATCTTGATCAACTCTGCTCAACCAGCTGAATATGGTCAAGTTGATGTCTCCAATATGGTTCCGCCACTACCGATGCAAACGAATTTCCCAGCACCTCGTGTGGGCATGCATAGCGTGCGAATGGGTGATCTGGTCCAGCTTAGCGGAGGCCAGACAGTTAACCTGGCATACGAAACTACATCGCCCTCTGAGCTGTTTGGATCCGATCGCTCTGTTAACCTACACTTCCAATTGAGTGATTGTCCAAATCATAAGAGTACCCTGCGATTCACTGTTAACCTCCCGAACCAAGCCTTGCAAGGAACACTCGAGGCAAATAACCCAAATCCTGTCAGTGGATACGTCACCTTGAGCGATATCGGTGCCTCAACTACGTTCTCGGTGCAGATAGTGACTCCGTCTTCCTGCCAATCCTATGTCTTAGGCGTTGAGTATGGAGGTAAGACTCCTACCACGGCCCCGCTCGCTCTCAAGATCTCGTGCACGACAGCATTCAAGGACTTTACTCAGCATCTAAGCTCCTTCGTCGCATATCAGTTTATCTGCCCGCCTATTAATTTATGCATGCCAAGTTCACAGGCCGAGACCAAGGTTTGGGGCAGCGGGGTCTACAGTGATGCTTCCAGCATTTGCCAAACTGCAATTCACTCAGGTGCTATTTCTCGCCATGCAGAAGGTGGCACTGAAACGTCCCAAGCTGTGGTGGCGGTTGGTGCATTTATTTCAGATTGGCTACCCACTGCGTCACCAGATGCCATGTACAATTACAAGAGCACGACCCAGAACGGGATCACATCCAAGAGTGGATATGCGACGGTATCGTCCCGCTCGAAGCTGTTCAGGGTGCAGCGTGGCTCAACTCTACCTCCAAATTACGATCTTATCTCGATTGATAGAACAAAACCCAGTCTCGTCTCTGGGTTCGGTGTTGTTCAACTGAATACGGCCGCAACTTTGGCCTCATCCGGAAGGCAGTATCCTTTCGGAAATGCCACGCACTCCTCTCGAAGGGCCGCTGTCTTGGCCGATGCGCGTCAAATGTCTGGACTTACAACAAGCAGCTTCAGCAGTCGATGTTTCTACGTTTCGCATGATATGCCAGCGTTGCGCGATGCTGACGGCTTTGACGAGGGTTCAGACCAGGTCAAGGTAACATTGGCTTGGACAGACCCTCCTGCATCACCCTCGTTCTCTACCGCCTTAATCAATGACCTTGACCTTCATGTTTTTGGGCCTCGTGGAGAGGAGTATCGCGGGAATTTGCAAATCGATCGTCTCAACAATGTTGAGCAGGTGACTTTGACTCCAAGCGAATCATCCGAGGGTGGAATGTACTGTGCGGTCGTCAATGCCTATTCTGTCCCCTATGGTCCGCAGCCGTACTCCCTCGTCGTGTCTGGTAGAGGTGTAACAGATTGCATTGAACCCGCGGGCGCAAATCTCCCAGCTCTAGGAGGCGTTTGGGAGCTTACCTTCAACTCCTGCCCTCAATCGCTGATCAACTCCAATGCAGCTAGGGCTGCCTCGCCTGGTGCACCACGACCGATATTCACACTGTTCCAAGCTGGCCACTGCTTATCAATACGAGCGCAGCCATCGTATCCAAATAGGAGCTTCTTTGGTCTCAGGCAGAGTACTTCTGGCTCCCAACAGGTGAAATTCCCTGCTCAGACTCAGTTCGCATTATCTGGTGGTCTGGAGAGGGTGAACAACGAACTTAAAATCAGTTTGATTTCTGAAGGTGACCGCAGTGAACGTCTGATTGGAAAGCTAGTTCCAGTCTCTGAAGCACTTGGTGACAATTTGCCACATGGGTCAGCAGCGATGATTCTTCAGTCCCTGGCTGGCTGCCGAGCCTCCTTGGTTCGAACTTCTAGTTCCGCGAGCGTCCAGAACCAACTGTTGTTTGACGTGGTCAATAACTTTACCTTACCAACACGAGACGATGTTGCTCACGCGCTTGGAGATGCCGCAGCCGCTTCCTCAGCCCTTCAGCCTCCGATTCCTTCAATCTCATTGCTCATCGTCCTCTGTTTTGTCGTCGTTGTAGGATCGAGTGTTCTGAGTAACCTTTCGCCAAACCAGTTCAAGCAGTAGAGTAGTAGTATATCAGGTGCAGCCAAACTACCAGCATATGCCAGAGAGCAAGCACATGTTGGGCATATCTCTCTTTTTTTCATTCTTTCCAAACTTAACTAGTTCACACCAAATGCTCGGCATCATCGATCCTATTCCCACATCCCAGTCCGGAAGTCAATGAAAGTTAAACATCAATCGTGTGGCTTTATGTAGAAAGCTTGTTCCAGATACATCCAAGTCAGCAACGACTGACTAGACCGAAATGCTTCGGCCATAAAGTTGAAGCCCATGTCGTAATAAATGTCACTACAGTTGGGTACTAGTACTAACGTAATCGATCCTTGATCGCTCTAGATTGCCCAGATAGGTGCAGAAGCGAATTTAAAGGATATCGAGTGAAACGGACATACCTTCAACACCACACTCATCAGTGCCACGGAGAATACGGAAATAACCGTTTTCACCCCAGTGCTTACCCCAACTGTTGCGCATGATCCAGTACTTGATGCGTTTGCCGTTGCGGCGGGTGTGACCCCAACCGACAGCGACGACGGCGTGATTAGTGTGAGCCCAATCACGAACGCCCTTGACACCCTGGTTCTCGGTGCGGGGGTAAGGGCCCTGGAAAATACCACCTCGGTAGGAGAAGAGTTCACGAGGGGACTCGAATGCGACGGTAATAGGTCCGTTCATCAGTTCGCGCATCATCGCCTCCTCGGAGTTGTTGCCGTAGAAACCACCAACGTAACGAGTGTTAGAAATGGGGAACTCATTAGCAGCGGGGCACTGAGGCTGGCAAATAGCATCACGAGCCTGATAAGGCATGCACTCATCCTTCACAATACCGAAGTGCTCAATGTGCTTACCGACAAGGAAGGGGAAGCCTCCATCGCATCCCTGGTTGTAAACAGAGCAAGAAAGGACGTGCTGAGGTGAATAGGGCTTGAGATTGAGCGTGCGCTTCTTAATACGGCGGCGGGACTCGAGAACGGTCATCAGAGCCATGATGTAGCAAGAACCGCAGCGACCCTGGTTGCGAACCTTGGGGAGCCAGTTCTTGCCAAAGCGGCTGCGCCAGTCGAGCTCGCATGGGAGACCATACTCGCAAGTCTTGGCGTCACGAGGATCCTTCAGTTCCTTGCTGTCACTCTCGCTCGACTCGGCGTCATCAGCATCGGAGTCGGATTGGCCCTCCGACTCGCTCTCGACTTCGAACTCGAAGGAGTCATCAATATCAGTCTCAGACTCACCAGAGGACTTGGATGCCGACAAGAAAGACAGTTGACCGTCAATCTTGCCATCGATCTGAATGAATGAGGTAGGAGTGGCGGGCTCGTCGATAGTTTCATCTACGGTGAGGAAAGACGCATAATGAGCAGCCTCCTCCTCAGTAACAGGACTAGAAGCAACAGCGTGAGGACGCTCAGGCTTTGCATACTTCAATGCACCTGCGAGCTGCAACATCTCCGCATTGGTCTTGCCCAGGAACTCGTGGTAGACCTGAGCACGCCAGAGCGAGTTGGGATCGCTGTTAACACGCTCGATCATCTCGTAGTCAGGATCGAATGGCATCTCAAGGAAGGAGACGCCGCGTTCAACGGGCGAAAGCACAGGCTCAGTGTTCTCCGCCTTGGTACCTGCCTTAGGAGTGATCACGACGTTAGGATAAGCCTTCTTGACCTGAACACCCTGCCAGCAACCAAACTTGTCGCCAGCCTTGTACCAGCCAACCAAAGTCTTGTCGCAGTGCGAGATGTAGTTCTCGGGCTTGATGTTGGACAAGCTCACGTCGGGGTTCTTGCGCTCATACGAGTGGAACGCGAAAAACTCGTACTTGATATCACCCTTGATTTCGACGAAGAAACCTTCGTCATAGACCATGGTCCAAGTACCTTCGCCAAGCGGGCCCGAGACCTTGGCAGGGATCGTCAGGCTAACCACGTGAGTCTTCTCAGGGGTCAACTTGAACGTGTACGATCCGTCCAAGTGGTGCCTCGACTTATCAGGCTGACGGTAGCCGCACAGGTCGGGCGTCGATGACGTCGCAGCACTCATGCGGAACTCCCAGTCACCCGCAACCTAGATGAGTTATAGTGTCGAATTGCAAAACAGAGTCGATCGGATGCATAAGTCCTCTGTCTGGGCGAGTACGGTGTGCAAGTATCCATTAACCTCTATGGGTGCTTCCAAGTCGGGAGGTTTTCTCGATGGGTCTACGTACCTGCGTGCGAAGGCAGTGAATGGGAAGATCTGCATAAACGAGTGCAAGACCCAGAAGAACGAGGGTAAAGATTGCCAACTTCATCCTCGTTACTCTATACGAGAGAAAGGACAGAATATGGATTCAGTGTTAGAATCGTGTTTCAGAGTTTCACGATTTGCGACATAAATGATGTCATGCGTGAGGACTTTAACTTGATATACATAAATCTCGCGATAGACTAACGGATCAGCTATCGAATGCAGATTGATGCATTGGCAAATGGCCACCCGCAGGCGCGATATGCTCGATCAAACCCATGGCTGTCTCTGAGTTTTACCCCTCCTCATCGCCCTTTTCTGGGATTTTTCTCCATTTTCTGGGATTTTTCGGTATTTTAATTCTTGCGGCCACAAAAAAATTTTCGCCTACCTTGCAGCAGGGTTTCGTCTGCACTGGCAAACGCTGGAGTTTTCGCACGTAGACCAGGCTGTCCACTTGAAGTTTCATCAGCGAGAAAACCCTATGGCTTGCCAGGTTTGTCGACATAAATACCAAGATATTCTAACACAGAGTCTGTATTCTATCTTTTACTCATTAAGCTCGTTTACGCGAGGCAGCGTCATGTTTGCCAGATCCTCCTGCGGCTACTGGTGCTGCCGCTGCGGGAGATGGAGCTCTGGCTGAACCACCGAGGCGAACGTCATAGTCCATGCGAGAGGGACGGAAGGGATCCGCTGCACCGGCTGATTTTTCCATGTACTTGGCCCCCCCAAGCAAAGTGTAGAATCGTAACAGCAGGATGTACGAGATGACTCCAGCAGCGCCAATGATAATGTTGCGTTGCTGCTTGATGACCTTGCTGGAATACTTGTACTGCTGTCCCTGGGACGTACGGAACTCAACATCGATGTTCCAGTAGTTCCGGAGTCGGTTGATGCTATTAAAGAGAACCCAAGCTGGAATGATTAGGGCATAGAGCAGGTAGTTTATCACGGGCCCCATTCGCTGTTTAATGAGGCCCATGTAAGGCAGGGGCAGGGAGAGCACTAGTAAGAGGACAGTGCATATCATCCAATAAATCAAGGCCAGCGCAACGTCAAGCCCAATGTGATGTTTCGACATGGTTCTTAGAATGACTTTAAGCTCGCTTTCGATACTTGAACTGTGCGAAGTATGCTTCGATGCGGGTACTTAGGCAGGCCTTGCGCAATAACCTAAAGGTATCACTGGTTGACCTGAGAGAACGAGCCGCTTGATGGTATGGCGGATTGGACAACGGGACGAAAGGAGCCCATGAGATTGGAACCTGCGTATGTCACGATTTCGTTACGAAACAGCCCAATAATTGCAATAATGCCATATGTGGGACAAGCGAACGTCATGAATCTCCATAGCATCAGTCAGGCGTATGCACACAATACACAGATCTCGTAAGGTGACTTCTGGGCACAGTTGATGCGAAAACCTATCAAGAGGGTCAGTCACTCCTCAGTTCTCAGTCGAAGCCATTCAAGGTGCCATCCGACCACAGCAACAGTAGAAGCTATCGCAACCGAATCATTCCCGCGTTTCCCAGTGCGCGCAGCCCCGATCCGTGATAAAGATGCAAGACTCAGCAAAGCGGGGAATTGAAAATGGCCGAAGTCATTCCTGGTGATGAATGTGAATAGTGAGTCGGTTGCAGTTCTGGATTGAGATTGCGGCTGAGAGTCAGCTATTCGGAGAGTTTCTCCGTCTCGAGTACGCATCCAAGCCATGAGCCTGTTGTGGGCATAAACCCGGCCAATGTGGCTTGGATCGTATTCACTTTGTGCAAATAGGATACGGATCCTTCAGGACAACATATCCTGAAGGAGTCCCAATTCCTTTGACCTGCCATTGTGGCTGGGTCATGAGACCACAGGACTATGACATTGACCGTCCTGGATAAGACCAGGCATTAGCATCTAGCTCTTGTCCTATGCTCATCTTTCAGTATGTACTCTGTGTGAGGTCAGTCGCGCGTCTCCCACTACTGTGGTTTCCCTCACAAGTCAGGGTCTGCCACTGAGGTGGGACAGGATCACCGCTGCCTCACCTGGGATTAGAGGGCGATCAGTAGGACTTGGTGTGAAACCCCGCTTGCGCCCGAGATCCTTACTGTCTCTATGGCACCTGTGGGGTAAGCATTCACAAAATGCCAGTTTTTGATCAGAAATCTAAGGTACTAATAGGTACAACAAATCATTCTAAATCCAGCCATGAGCGCAGAGGTACGTCCACAGCAATGATGTATTATAGCGATATCATGTATAATACCAGTACTGCATTTGTTTTTCCCAGAATGCACCCACAGATCCACGCGTATTACAGGATCGACTCTCCTGATGAGAGTTCTGCCGGCATGCCGCTCACCTGATTTGCACCGATTCACCCGTGGACACTCGCTCAATACGCTGGTTTACATCCTTTACCCCCTATTTCTCCGGATATCTCCCATGCCATCTTGCCGGAATGGTGACAACTCCAGGATAAGGCACAAGCTAAGGCCGCTAAGGACGCCGAGGACAAGAAGAAGAAGCAGGAAGAGGAGTCCGACGAGAGCGAGTACGACGATAACGACGATGATGACGACGATGGCTACGACTTCGATGAGGACTTCGATGAGGACTTCGACGAGGATGAGGACGAAGACGCTGAAGACAGCGAACTTGAGGCTGGTCGTGCAGGTCTTCGTGCCATCGCTCAGGATGAGCTTGTCGAGGAGGACGAGGAGGGCGATTACAGCGAGGACGAAGCCATTGAAGAGACTCGCAAGCGCAAGGCCAAGAAGCCGGCGGAGTCTGACAAGACCAAACGTACTAAGTAAGCAGTCTCCACTGGCACTCTCTGGTCCTGCTTCGCATCTGATTCATTTGCGTCCGTCTACAGTTCTGTCGGATGATAGAGCAGGCCTTCGTCTGGCCTGGCCAACGTGAAGGCATGCGAAATATTGAAAGCTTCGGTTGAGGAACTGAGTAGCGCATCCATGCTGATCAATCAGGCCGTATGTGCTCATGCACCTCGATTCCGTGGCAAATTGTACGCTCGGGCAGGAACGGGGAAACCAGCAATCCACATCTATGATTACGGATCACTGTGCTTTTGCTGGCTCCCATGGTCATCAGCATCAGCAAGAGCATTCATTGGGATTGTCATCACCCTGTACCTACATGTACTACTCCAAGGCTGCTTCATAAAAACTACTTGCACGCTCGAGGTAAACCTTCACGCAATCGTTGGATTTTGATGGCAATTGAACGGCGACAATGTGGCTGTGTAGGTCAATTGCGAGTTAGCTGTATTCTAAGCCCTGAGAGTGGCACAAGATCTATGTACATGTTCAAACAAGAGTTGGCAGTGGGGGACTCATGCGAGGGCCTTTTCCCAAAGTAGTGGCCATCAGTTATGAAGTATATGGGGTCACTTGGGACCCGTCGGTGCGCCAGGTGGTGGTGGTGGTGGCAATGTCGTAGGTCTCGGAGGAGGTGGTTGACGACCCGGAGTGATTGCCGAGTGTACTGAGGCAGTCGAGCTCTCAGATCCTGGCGTCTGATCACCATACTGTGCAATCGCTTCGCGTAACGCAGTTTCAACATGCTTCCGCCGCGATGGGACGAGAGGGGGTAATGTGGATGGAGGTGGTGGAGGGGGTCGGCTTGGGGGAGGTGGTGCTCGGCGCATCATTGAAGAAGTACTGGCTGCCGAGAGGGCAGGGGATGGCGGACGATGCGTATCTGGTTCGGTCGTCGTTGTTGCCACAGCCTTGCTCATGCTATTAGAAACAGTCGAGTCTGGATCGCTTTGATCGTCTCCTGCACTTGCTCCTGCAACCGCCTTTAGCACGGCGGCCATCAGAGGAGGATTCTTGAGATGGCGGGCTTCAAGTCCAACCGCCTCGAAGACAGCCTTCCACTCAGCTGGTGCGCTTTCCAAGAAGAATGAGTCGCCATCGATACCAAGGTGCATTTGATGCTGGAATGACTCCGGCGCTGAAATCTGTTTCGCATCCGTTGAGCCACCAAGCAGCCATCGACCAATTTTAGCCAAGACACCCGTGCTCGAATGGTCGCTAGGTGACGCGTCAGAATCCAGTGTGGATCTCCTGGGTGCCAGGTCGTGCACACGTTGCACAAATCTCTCAGCTTCAGCCGCGGAAGAGAAGGCCAATCCGATTACGCCGTCAGGGATGGGGAAGGAGTAAAACGTCGGGGTCAGTTGTCTGAATTGGAACCCTTCGTAAAGCTCTTCACAGAACAGCTCCTCGAGGTATCGGCTTCCAGGGCCTGACGAACTTGAAGAAGGTAGGGACGACAAAGTGACTGTTGACGCGATGTCCGAATCACGTCGCCTGCTTTTACCTGCCACGTCCCAAACGTTCTCACTCGACGCACGGATTCGATGTGAGGGCATATTGGACTGGAACTCCGCCTCAGTCAGAGTAACTGCTTCTGGGGCTCCTGGCTGAATCGACGACGAGCCACCACCAGCATTCGCGGATGGAAGCCGAGGCGAGGGCGGTGCCTGCGAGAGTTTGCTTACTGAATTGCTTCGTGTGCTTTTCGCATCGGAGCCTGAGTTGGCATCGACTTGGCCTTTGGCCTTGGAATACTGAGCGAGGAGGCTGGCTCTGCGATTTTCATCGGCGTAGTCTTCAAGCAGGCGTCGTGCTGATGAATCATCCCGTTTCAATTCTGAGCCCATATAACTGGAGAACGCATTTGTGCCACCCAGCCCGCTGCCACGCGCCAGAGAAAGTATCCTCAAACACTTGGAAAGTGGTGGTGTTCGATCGATACAGAGCACGAGTGCGCCTTCGACGCCAGTGTTGATCCATCCTGGTCGGCCCCACGGACTTACGAACAGTTTTGCCAGTGTACACACGATGGGTGTACACATGGTACCAAGCTTTTTCCTTATCTCGATCTCTTCTGTTGCTGTGGTCGTCATGGTTTTCCCTCTCTGTGTTGGCCTTCAGTTCGAGGGCTGTGACTTAGATTGTTGCAAAGGATATTGGTCACGTTTGTCGTACAATTCAAAGGGCTACACGGGGATGGTCACAGCTGATTCGCTCGAAAACAGGTCGACTTGAGGATGTTGCCTAAAAGATCGATGATCCATAGGGGTTCAGTAGTGGTGTATGCACTGGTTAGTGATGCAATTACCGCATGATTCATGCTTATCACAGCGCTTAGAGACGACTTACACACTTGACTCGCAACCAGCATCGTCCCACGCCGCGATCCAGCACATTGGAAAATCTACGCGAAACTTATTCTCAGTTGTCTCTGTTGGGGGTCTGGATGGGAGTCTTGCATCACGAGACGCGCCCGGGCCAGACTGGGGTGGCTCCAGCTCCATGAAAGCATGATTCCAGCGTTTAGAGATGCCCCGCCTATTCGGCACCTGTCTATGAACGCCATGTATTTGCAACTGAAACCAATCAGGAACAATCAGATAGATGCGTGAAAATGCAGGTTCATAGAGTGGACGCATATTCAAAAACGCCCCCTTGATGTTGTATTGTCGGGAATAGTGAAATATCCCAATTTCTCGGCACTACAATGCATATCTCCCGCAGAAGGAACCGAAATCATGTCTTCCGTGGAGTCACTCCAACAGGTGCATTCACTTTCTGAGGACCCAGAGGGTGTGCGTGCAGTGAAACTCTGGATTATAATTTGCTGTGGTTATGGACTACATGCGCATTAGTGTGTCGCCTGCTGTCGAAGTAGTAGACCTCCAACGAGCACACTGACGTCACATGTTGAAGCGGAATCACTATGTGTTAAGGTGGAGTACTTGCAGAAGGTGCTATGATATGTTGTGGATACGATTCTAGGGAAAGTGTACTGCACGTACCAAGTCACGTATCATTTTCGCAATGCAGCTGCTGAGTCGCGCTAAGTACGGCTTGTTACGTTTGCTTACCCGCGCCTCGATTCTCCCCGCAATCCCCCGCGTCTTTACCCGTAATCGATGCGCTCCGGCATACCTTCATATGGCTCGTCCGATGCAACCTCCGTCGGTCACAAGTTAGCACCTGGCTAGGTCTCTGGTTACCGCAGCAACCGCAGGCAAATCCCATCAAATCCCTTTTTCCGCTTACTGACCAACTCACCAAGTCCCAGTTACCATGTCGTTCGCACACGAGGAGGAGGATCCGCTTGCCACCGTCGCCCCTGAGGATCTCGAACAGGTTCGCCAGGCCGTCGAATTAGTTACTTCGAAGCTCGGATGGGCGATTACCACTGTGCTCGAGTACAAGGTCGAGAACAATGTCTTCACTGGACAGGTCGTTGCTTGCGAGGGTATGTCGTGCTCCATGGAAAATGTCGTCGTAGACCTCACCACAGGTACCGTCGAGCGCAAGGAGTAATCTAGCTACGATTTCTTGGAACCATTCATGTAGGATAGAGAGCATGGATCAAGCTCGGCTTCGTAATTGTTCTTCTCATATGGCTAGCCACTGCTTTCATCTCCTAACGAGCGCCTGATGTAAGTGTCACACAGCTCAGGGTATTGGCAATTTGAACGAGTCCACCATGGGTCATCAGTTTGGTTCATCAACGGCTGCTTACCGCTGCTTATGGACGTTCCCCACGGACATACACTAGTGAATACACCTGGCATCTATCTTTCGGTTGAGTTGTCCACGTCGCGTCGTCACCACATATCGTCGACGAGATGCTATGACATTTGCGTTTGAGAGTGCCACCATCGGCAGACATCACATCATCCGAAGGAGAGTCTCGAAGCGCTCACCTTGCATGACCTAAAGCGTGGATTCCCTCTTGGACGACACAATTCTAATTCGTCTCACATGTGATCAAATTGATAAACACGCATTCATCTGGTCGAGGTGTGGATATGGAAAAGCCGCAAAGCGTCAACCCCTTGCTGGGGCTTCTTCGTAATGCGTCACACTGTCTGTCCAACGCAGCTGCGATCAAGCCACCCACTGGAAAGCAGTCATCCTGCACACTCAGCACCCAACCACAGATTTGAATCTGAATTTCTTCGGAAGTCCTGCGTGGTCTCCAGGTCGTGATTGCCAAGGATCGCGCATCCTGACACTCGTGCACATCCCGCACAATAGTGAAGCCACTCGGTGTGATGCGAATGAAACTCGAACCTCTGGCCTGCAGCGTGTGTCCAGGCAGCTACACACAGCTGAATCTCTACTGCGTCGTTCAAGTATCTGCCACGATTCACATTCACGTGTGTGTCCTGTGGCTAGTGGCTGCGTCTCAGTGTGCTAATAGGTGTTTAGATCTTTACAAGATACCTCACGTGTCCCCATCTCACCTGAAACCCCACCAGGCTCCCCTCACCCCTCTTACCCACTCCGTTCTCCCCTCGCACTGAAACTACACGCCGCCAGAGTCACCCAGCTTAATCCGTGTACACCTACCGTGACACCCAACGGAAGCTAAGGTAGCCACGGAGACAACTGGCGACATGAGTGAAACGAAGCAAGGCTCGCCTTTGCCCCTCCTTCCAGCACTGCGCGCCGTGGCGGAAGGAGAGACAGGAGATGTCCTCGCTCAGCTTTCACTTGCACTTTGCTACACAGCAAGCGACTACAGCTTTGGCAGCGAGAGCGCAGAACCTGAAGAGATCTTAAAATGGTATCGACGCGCGGCACAGGCTGGATATACCCTCGCTCAGGAAGGACTCTCCAAGTGTTTGTCATCAGGAATTGGTGCTCAGCAAGATTTGGGAAGTGCCCATGACTGGCTGCGCGTTGCATGTGGATATTGGAAAGGTACTGTCGCAATTGAGAAGCAGTTTCGCAACGGTAAACGTGAACTCAAGCAGCATGGTCTCATTGTCATTGGGAACCGATTGATTGTCTCTCAGCAAGGCGATCGTTTCGTTGTTACGTGTATCATCACCCTCAAGCGTTCTGATTCAGGTCGCATTGTTGGCGTTGAAATCACTCAGGATCCCAGTGCAATCGAAATTGAACCAGGACATCACATCGTGTCGAAGGGAGCTTGGACAAAGGACATCGCCAAGCTTCGTATTTCTCCGGTCAAGGAACCATCAGATGACTTTCAGCGTCTCATGAGCTTGTTGCAATCGGGTGCCATTTCAAGTGAGTTCCTTACTCCCAGCGCATTCCAAGAGGCTCTTAATGCTTGCCTCATCACTGGAAAGGATGGTGAAATGAAAACTTACGAGCAGCTCGGCGAGGCTATACTACACTACGACCTGTATTCTCACCCTGACCATAATCTCTCGTACGCTTTACTGAGTCAGGGCGTGAATCATGCCTCCATGCAGGAGTTCGTGCGGCAAGCCACGCTAATTCAAAGTCTAGACTTTGTCGTAGAGTCGATGTTGAACTTGACTCTCAGACTCCGTAACATGGCTGAGAACCTCAAGACTGATGTCACGGCCTTGTCCAATGAGGTCCATGCTTTGGTGACGGACCTCTCAGAGCTGTCCAAGGCTAGGCAACGTTCCAAAGAGCATCAGGAACTGATTAACTCGTACGTTTGTAAAAGTATGGAATATGTTTGGCCAATGCGAATTCTCGTAGCCCAGCTCGAAACCGGGCAAGTCAAGGGCTCCGCTCGCACAAAATGGGAGACGACCCTCAGTGACTTTTGCGAGAAACTCAAGAGCTTGGCACTTTCCCGACTGAAAGACGAGTTTCAGCTTGCTCTCAATTCCTTCAAGGTAGGGATTGCCGAAGATGCCATCAGGGATGCAGGACAGGACCTCGCACAGCATGCATGCTCGACCACCCCTGAAGAGTGGAACGTGACGAACGAAAGCGGTCATGACATGAACCGAGGTAGTGGCAACGATCTCGATGAACATTCTGATCGGCATGTGCCGGAGGTGCCCACGATTCATGCACTACCAACTGATGGGGCTTCGGAAGACCAGCAGCCAACGGACCAATCCAACACCGACTCCCGAACAGCGCCGCATGCTTTAGGTATCAATAGGCTGCAGGAGCCAACGCACGAACCAGCTCTGCCGTTAGTTCAAGAACAAGTCAGCGCCCCAGGTCAAGAAGACACACACGAGCCTATACAAGAGCAAGAGCAAGAGCAAGAGCAAGAGCAAGAGCAAGAGCAAGTGTCTGCATTCGTTCAGGACTCTGCCATCGACCCGAAAGCCGAAGTATCCGAAGCTGCTGTAGCACCTGAGAATGCTCCCAAACCATTAGGACAAGTGGGTCACCCAAAGCCCAATGATCACGATGCATCGCCAATAACCTCACAGCAACCGGACGCTCGCACTCTCAAAGCCGAGGTCCAACCCGATCCCATCATGGAAGGCAAACAAGACGCATCGTTGATACGACCTGATATGCACGAACTCGTTCGACTACTAGGTCGAACACTATTCACGCAGAATCCCAAGGAACTTCAGAAGCATGCACAGATGCTTGTGAACGATTTGAAATCGCAGAAAACTCTAGTTGACCTCGTCCTCAGCACTCGTGACAAGTTAACCAACGCTGAGCAAGATCAGCAGTTAGTGATTGCTGCCAGCAATGCGATTAGCCTACTCAACTTTGGCGGACTGAGTGGATTGTTCCCTTTCCGTTTCTCGGACGTTCAGGATTGGAGCAAGGTCAGAGTGCCCCACGCTAACCTCAACTATGCGCAACTGCTGTACTGTAACTTCGAAGAGAGTGATTTATCGCATGCTAGCTTGCAGCATGTCGTAGTCCATGGCACGAGCTTTGCTCGTAGTACGTTAACAGGTGTAGTCACGGGCGAGTCAATCACGTTGTCAGGGCATTCCGGAGTCAACGTTGTGTGCTACAGTCCTGACGGCAAAGTCATCGCTTCCGGGGCAGACGACAACACAATTCGTATTTGGGAAGCAACTTCGCTTCAGTGTAGATTGATCCTCCGAGGGCACACAGGTGCAGTACACTCTGTAGAATTTGACCCGACAGGAGAGTTCCTCATTTCCGGATCGGATGACAAATGCATCCGGCTATGGAGCGTCGCTACTGGCGATTGTGTCACGACGCTAGAAGGACACAATGGTGCGATTTATTGTGTCTGCTTCGATCCCAGGGGGTCTCGTGTCGCTTCCGGTGCCACGGATAAGTCGGTTCGAGTGTGGGATCTCGCTTCACGACAATGTGTAGCTACACTCGAGGGGCACGAAGGACATATCTTTAGTCTCAGCTTTAGTTCAGATGGCGCTCTGATGGCGTCAGGCTCTTGGGACAACTCTATTCGCATTTGGGATACCACCTCGAACACTTGTCAAGGTGTACTAAGCGGTCATGACAGCTCGGTTCGCAGTGTAGCCTTCAGTCATGACGGAAAGTGGCTTGTATCTGGCTCATGGGACCAGACGGTTCGGGTTTGGGACCCTCATGCTGGCACCTGCGTTCATGTTTTTAACGGTCACACAAGCACGATTAGCTGTGTTGCATTTAGTCCAGACGATCGTCACCTGGCATCGTCTGCTTGGGATGGCTCTGTTCGTATCTGGAACGTTGAATCTGGTGAGTGCATGGTAAGGTTGCCGAACCCTGCAAGCCACGTGAACGATGTGAGCTTCAGTCCCCGTGGGGACTCGATTGTCGCAGGCTCGCGTGATCAAGGGATCTACCTGTGGAAGATCAACGAAACGTTTGCGCCGTGTGTCCCACCGCTCCAAGGACATTGCGACGGAGTCTGTAGCTTGGATCTGATTTCAGACGCGAGACTCGTGACTGCATCCATCGATAAGAGGATTCGAATTTGGGATCTCCGTTCAGGACAATGTACCATGACCTTGGAGCAGGCCATGAGCGGATCACCCTGCGTTTCCGTAAGTCCTGATGGACAACTGTTTGCAGCCTCAGAAGACCTCTCAATCTCTCTGCGACGCCTTGCACTACCCGATATCATTGTTCAACAATTCCAGGGTCACACTAAAGCCGTACGACATGTGGTCTTCAACCCCCAGGGAACCATGCTAGCTTCGGGAGGTGACGACAAGTCGGTCAGGATCTGGAATGTAGAAGATGGTTCCTGCCGAAAAACCGTGTTCGGCCACAGCGCAGCTGTCCTCGCGTTGGCTTTTAGTCCTGATGGTCGGGTTCTCGCATCCGGTTCGTTTGATAAGACAGTTCGCATTTGGGATGCGATGTCAGGCGCTTGTCTCGCGATTCTTAAAGCGCATGGAAATTTCGTGTCCGGCGTTAGCTTTCACCCAAATGGTCACTTGCTCGCATCATGCTCTGGAGACATGACCATTCGGTTGTGGAACTGGAAGAACAAAGAATGTGTTGCCGTTTTGGATGACCACACGGATTATGTAAGTTCCGTCGCATATTCTAAGGATGGTAAGTACCTCGCGTCTGGCTCAGGAGATAGCACCATTCGCTTATGGGACACAGCCGCTCAGACTTGTCAAGTTATCCGCAGCCATCAGCAGGCGATTACATGTGTTCGATTTAGCACGGACTCGAAATGGCTCGTTTCTGCCAGCAAAGATCGCTCTGTCAAAGTGTGGAAACTGGACTCTGATGGTAAGGTTCAAGGAAAAGGCGCTCAACTAGATCGCATTCTGAGCAATTGTTATCCTCTGGACCTGTCTGACTCGAACTACAAGGATGCTATTATGGACCCTGACTTTGCCGCACTTGCGAAACAGCATTCCGGTATGTGCTGGTTTGCTCAGATTGATCATTGTTCTTCCCGCAGGACCTCCTTGAACTCAATATTGCAAACGCAATAAATGTACGCTGTGAAGCACACTGTATTTATTCACATATCACAGGTGGTCCTCGTTTCTCTTGACGGCAATGAACTGACTCTTGTGTAGGAACTAAGCAATTGTGCATTGTGATCGCTTCTGATCGGAACCCCTCTGATGTTCAAGTAGCTGGGACAGCGTGGAATCCAGCTGTGCTCCTTCAAATGTAGTGTTGGTAAGATCAATAGAAGATGACGATCCGATCACATCCAGCAAGCAAACAGTTGGCAATTCAACTTTCCAAAACCGGACGGACCCGTCATATGAGGTGGAAATCAGCGAACTTCCGCCGGAAATGAAACTGACACTTGTAACCCAGTGTGAATGTCCAACGATCGTACTCACGCATTGGCCCGAACCAACGTTCCAGAGGCGAATCGATCGATCACTTGACCCAGAGGCCAATAGTTTGCCATCCGGGCTGAATTGAAGGCTAGTTATCCTCTGGGTGTGACCCTCGAGGGTCATCAATGCCTTCCCTGCTTGAGCATTCCACAGACGGATTGTACTGTCGTGTGAACCCGAAGCCAGCAGTTTGCCATCGGGGCTGAGAGTTACGGCGGCCACATAATCCGTGTGGCCCTCCAACACGGAGGTGGCTCTCCCAGTGTCACGATCATGGATGACGACGTCTTTACCACGACCTACAGCGATCGTGCGCCCATTCGGGTGGAAGCTTGCACAGAACGAGCGGCTAACCCCTGAAGGCTCGAAGAGACTCGTGGATGTTCTGCTTGTCAAATCCCATAGAAGTGGAGGGTGAGCACCACCTGCGGAAAGGAGCTGCATTCCGTTGGGACTGAAGTTAACGCAAGAAACTAGAGATGAAGGCCCGTGCAGAGTTGTGCTACATACCCACGTGTCCACGTCCCATATCCTCACGGAATTATCATAGGAACCCGAAGCCAAGAACTTGCCGTCAGGGCTGAACGCCAGACTCGCCACATCGCCGGTGTGGCCCGAAAGCGTTCGTGTGAAATGTCGCGAAGCTACATTCCATATGCGAATCAAACTGTCTTGTGACCCGAGAGCCAGGATCTTACCATCTGGGCTCACACTTGCACTGCAGACGCGTCCCAGTTGATCCTCCAAGTTCACACTGCAGCTCGGCTCCAGATTCCACATCCGAATGGTGTTGTCAGACGATCCCGAGGCTAGTCTGCGTCCATCTGGACTGAAACTCAAGCTTAACACGGGGCTCTTATGACCCTCTAATTTTCGCGACTCTGTGACTCGCCAGACTTCTTGGATATGCCCAATGCGCGCGCCGCGTCCATACTCCAGGTCCCAGAGTCGAATGGAACAGTCATCCGAACAGGACGCCAAGTTCAGCCCATTCGGACTGAATTTCACACATTGCACAATCGAGCTGTGCCCCCGAACGGTGGCTGTGCATTGCAGACGCTCTACATCCCACAAGCATATGGTTCTATCGTGTGAAGCTGATGCTAAGGTTGACCCATCCGGGCTGAAGGAGATACTCTGCACGACGTCGCGATGACCCCGCGTCTCGGCTTCAACCCGACCCAAACTAACATTCCACTTGTAAACCGAGAAATTGTCGCCGGTTGAGGCTAGGATCGTTCCGTCCGGAGAAAACGCTATGCTTCTCGCAGCTTGACCTAGATCACACAAGGTCTGTACAGAATTTCCTGATTCGACCGACCAAAGCAAGATTGTGGCGTCGAACGAGCTTGATGCGAGCAGACGACCATCAGGATTGAAGGCTACGCAGGTGATGCGGTCCGTGTGACCCTCTAAAACCTTTGTGCATCGCTTGGACGCGATATCCCACAGACGAATGGATTTATCGTTAGCACCTGATGCAAGCAGCTTGCCACTCGGACTGAAGGCGACGCTCGTTACTTCGCCGTCATGACCACGCAAGGTTGTAACACATCGGCCGGAGAAGGAATCCCACAGTCGCACACTTTTATCAGCAGAGGAAGATGCTAGTGTTGTGCCATCCGGGCTGAAGCTAACGCAGTGTACCTTCCCGCCATGCCCTTGGAATGGTGCATACTCGCCGATGTCAGCACCGGTCAAATTGGCCCCTCGGAAGGTACTACCACACAGGACAGCTCGGCGCATCGTGCAGCCAGACAAATCGCTATTGTCAAAGTTGCATCGAAGCAAGCGCGCATCATTCAAATTCGCATGTGGCACTCGAATGCAGCTCCAATCCTTGAACTCGTCAAAATGGAATGGAAAGAGCAGACTGAGCGCGCCATGATTGAGTATGCTAATGGCGTTACTTGCCGCGACCAGAAGGCGGTGGTCTTGGTCCTGGTCGTCGTGCTTAGATCGGGTACTGAGGATAAGGTTAACATACGCTGTCCTCAGTTGTGAAGACCGCGCTAGGAGCTCGGCATGCATATGCAGGAACTCTTGATCCTGTGTTTTGAGGCGAGATCCGAGATAGGAAGAGAGCAGAGCGGGAGAGCTTGACTTGGCGTCGGCGAGCTCTGGCGTGTCACTTGCGATGGCAAGATAGTATGTGTAGAATGACTTGTGAGCGAACGACACGACATCTTCAGGGGTGGCGAGCGGTAGTGATCGCCAGACGCTTGCTTGATCCAAGCCTGTGAACGCTGTGAGAACACCTCCCAGATGCTGCACTAACGCATGGTCGCTGCGGTCAATGCTCAGGGTGTTGTGCTCATGCATGAATGAGGCGAGTCTTTTGCACAGTGAATCACAAGCTTGGAAGAAGTGTGCCTCCTGACTCGGCTGAACGCTTGATTCTTGACAGAGTTTAGAAAACGATCGCTTGTAATGACTACAGAGGAATGTGTTGATGATATCCGTCTGGCGAAGCTGAACTGGAAGTGCATCCCACACTTTCTCCTCAGTGCCTCCGGGCTCGGGCTCGGGCTCGAAGAGACGGGCTTGTAGTTCCGGAATTTGAACCATGTGGTCAGGTAGCTGTGGGACAATCAGCGAGAGCATGAAGGGGTTCGTGGCTAGCTTGAATAGACTTGGGATCGATTGAATCGCGCGCATTATGCGAGACGGAGATCCCAATCTCTCCAAACCCGATGTGTTTCCAACCACTTGGCCGATGTACAGTTCCATTTGGGTGGGATCCAGGGGACGAAGATAAAGCACATGAGTCGTGGCATACGAAGGCGATGGAGGCATTAGATTGTTTAAACAGCCTTTCAGAGTACCTTCGAGGAAGTACTCGCAGCAAGACACAATGGCGAGTCTGCATTGCTTTAGGGTGTCGCCTATGGGTCCCAACCCAGCCATCTCATCGTACCCATCGAACATCCAAACAGGATAGATATGGAGTCTGTGTAGCTCATCAAGATCTGCTTCGTTCAAAAAGCCACCTAGTTCAGTAAGAGCAAGGCGTCGAAGATCACACCCATGATGCTCAGAAGGTGGAACACGACGCAACTCCAAATAGAGTGGCAAGAATTGCGGCTCGGAGCCAACCAGCTCGATGTTTAGATCGTCCCAATACATACGCTCGAGCTGGTGCATTGTCGAAGTCTTGCCAGATCCTGGCGGGCCGATGAGGATGAAAGAACTGTCTTGGCCTTTCCTCGCCCGTCGGAGCTCGATGTCAATCTCCTCTACAAGTGTTTTCTCTTTGACTTCAGTGTCGGGACGAGGTGGTCGAGGAGGAATCCTGGATCTGCCGCATCGAATTGGAATGTGGGCCTGAGTCGTACGGAGGAAGGCGAGACGTGCAGACTGCAGCGCGGCGAGTCGTTGCAGCAGGGGTTCACCAAGCGTACGTCCAGCCTCGGCCTCGGCCTGGGCAGGTGAGGTCGGAAGTTGATCGATGTTCAGGCTCACATCGTGGGGAGGTTCGACGCTCATCGTAGGGAGCGTGACTGTGGTTAGGTGGCTGGGAGGAAAGGATCTACGTGGATGTGCGAGTGTGCAAATGTACGGGTGTATCGCTAGGTGAGATTCCGGGATCATCGAGGCAGCACCTTGGCAGGGTTATTAAGCCGCAAAAGGGGCTACAAACGGCGGCTCAAGTTCCTTACGGGTGTCACAGCGCGGCGGTAGGATATACCCTTCATCGCCTTGCTCGTTGTCCGCAAGTGGACATGGGATTCTAGTCAACAGAGTCCTAGCTTGGGAGCAGTTTGATGAAAGCTGATAAACCGCACGAATCCGAGAGTGCGCGAGGGTAATTAGAGCACGCATGGCATATTAAACACCCCCAATAGCATTAGACTGCGTAAGCCCGCCCGAATCGCACGCAGACGTGAGATACAACAAGCAGATCAAAGTTTCCAGAAGATTTTTTATAACCGCATCCGGATAAAATTTGTTCACTCAATCAAGTCGTCTCGTTCAGAAATCGGTTCGGATGCCAGAGTTTGCAGAGCGTTACTGATACACAGGCTGCGTTCGAGGAACAATCGGCCTGGGTCTGGATCCGACTCTGCATCCGGGCCTTGTGGAGATGTCTTGCGGTGAAGCAGCGGGTTTGACACTTCAGGATTTGGTTTCACACGAGCGCAGGGTGAATTCTGGATTATGCCCTCTTTCGGTACTCCGGCCCACGCACGCGTCCAGCGTCGTTAATGTTTGGAGCCGCGTTACCCGGTCGGGTGCACGTATCCATAGGCGTGTATTACAACTCAGCATTCGGAGACTCTTGGAAGATTACAAGACCCAAGGGTTAAAGGGGCTGATCCATGGGTTCCAGCCGACACGAGTCCTTCGACCAGGGCGGTGGTCATAGACGAGGCCATCTGGTCTACCATCGTACCATACATCCCGCAGGCGCCCTCTGCTGTCGCGTTCAAAGTGGAGACCATAGGCAGCCGGAGTGGATCGACCTGAACGGAATCGGTTTACGCCACCGGGCTGGCGTCCGCCATGTCTGCGATACGCGGCCTCTGCTATAGAGAGGATCACTGCGAGGATCAATGCAATAGCGATCAAAGTGGGTGTTTTGAGACGGGTCATGTGTTTGGAATCTGCAACAACCGCGGAGTGAGAGGGCAAGACAGAAGTGAGACGTCCTCAGCTTTTATCACGAGCGCTATGCATACCCATAAAGTCGTTCTTCAGAAGGGAGATGCCTCTGCGATTTCCAATATCCTTCCGCAGGTTCCAGAATTGTTTCAGGTGGTGTCCCTAGCTCGACTTGGGGGTGTCGAGAGGCTTCCCGCTGAGTTCGGGACATGTGCATAGACCTTGACACGCGAATTGAAAACTTGATGCGACGTCTTGTTGTACGAAAGGCGAATTTACTTAATCTCCGTGTATGCGCATGGATATGTGTGCGTGCGTATGGGTATGTGTATGGAAAATGCTGGGATGGGATAGGATGGGATGGGATAGGATGGGATGGGATGGGGTGGGATAGGATAGGATAGGATGGGATGGGATGGGGTGGGATAGGATAGGATAGGATGGGATGGGATGGGATAGAACAGGATGGGGGGTAAACTCAACGCACCCAACACCCCTCACGTAGTTCTCAGCAAGTCGTCCCTCTGCTCACTTCTCGTGTATTTGTGCTGCTTTGTACTGTATCATGCGCGCATGCACAATTGTAATGTGTGGTTTATGATGAATGAAATGGTGGAATCGACAATAAACAACACCAGAAGGTTGCTCCAGCGCGTCAGCATCGTAGACTCTCTTTCGAGTCCCGTCTTCCCTATCTTCGAACGTATGGCCCACAGAGCTGAATGAGCGCTGGTTGTCAGCCGGCCTTGGAAAGTATTGAAACGCTGATAGCATCACAGAGGTTCCGAATGAAATTGTCGTCGGAGGGATTAAACGAGGCGCTCGAATCATATCACTCCATATAGGCGTCACTCCTCCCTCGAATCATATCACTCCATGTCGACGTCACTCCTCCCAACGACCCAAATCAAAAACACAAGGCACCTCCGCGCAGATCGATTTGACCAAATCACTCACTCCACCCTAGTGGATCCCCCAGCTCCAAATCGACGTCACATCCGCATACTGTGCGGGGAGGTTGCTTTTGGGGGCTTCTTCTCCCTCAGCTGAGTTCAGAGTCGACAACGAAGGGAAAGCTAGTCTGGCCGCCGAGTCCACTTTGGGGGAGCGCAAATTGCTTTGGACATTCAACATATGCGCCAGAAGGCGCGGCTGAAACTCGTTGTTGGGTTGCAATTACGGGGAGCCCGCGAGCTGAAACATTCTCTGGATCCTCAAGTATAGCAGGTTCAGTGGGGCGCTGTGATTTGTCCGTCAACTTGCCGCCATACCTGTTCGGATGTTGCAAACGTGATAACATATACACCAAAGCATATCGTGGATTCTTGTTCGTCGGGATGGCCAGTGGGTTGGTCAACGCACCATGGTGCGCTCTGTACCTCGGCACCTGGTAATTCTTCAAGTAACGCATCGGGACGGTTGCTTCTGAGTTGCACGACTTGCGACCACGAATGCTTTAGATCCGTAATGTTAGCTGGGTCTCTCCATCCCATCACGTTGGTCGGGGCCTTCGATCTTGCATAGTGATTCGGGGTCGTATTATCGATGTGTTGCTGTTTCCAGTCCCACTCCAAATGATTTTCCGGTCTTTTGCTTCCTTCTTTTCTCTGATCATGTTTGCCCAGTTGAGCCGCACTGTCTTGTAAACATTCGCAATTAGTGGTTTGCCAGTGCCCACCGAGACCGGGGTTGAGTGAACGAGCTATTCTCGACCTTGTCGCTTGGAGCTTTGTCCCCCGCTCCGATCGTGAGTTTGTACGCTTCATTCAGTGTGTTCTCACCTTTCAAAAAGTAGGCTTTGTTTGCGAGACTCCGGAGATGGAACCGATATGTTGCTGTGGGAAGTGAGATGTATGTGGAGAAAACACAGGGGCCCTGTGGAAACTAAATCTGCTACCGCTCGCACCCAAAGTGAGCGAAGCAAGAATCTGGAATTTAGCCGGATGCGGTTAAAAATGAAGGAGGGAGGCCTGCGGGAACTGAACCATCGAACCCGCCACCACTACCACTCGCAGCAAAGAGAGGGAAGTGGGCGAAGTGGCGAAGTGGGCGAAGCGAGTGAGTGGGTGAAGAACTTAGCCGAATGCGGTTATAGTAAAATAATAGGGCGCGTCCTGGCAGCAACCTTTCGGAGAAATCAGCTGTGGCTGATAGATCCAAGGGTGATACAACGAATGATTTGTCTACCAAAGTCCACGGCTCATCGCATGACCTCCAAATCATTGACCATTATTCTTCACTTTTATCCGCGGTCAACAATCTCCGGGGTGATGATGTGAAGTTGGAGGCTACGATCGTGCCAGCGATCCGATCTCTATGAGATTCGGCACTGTCAACCGCGCTTGATGACGATGCACCTACTCTGCTTGCGCCAGAACCGCACGAGTTTACTATTTCGTTACTTTGGTCGCCAGCACCTACGACCAAAATGTCTTGAGACTTAATGACGATTATAACAAGGATGACTTACCCCTCATGGATTCCCAGGATCACATTGTCTCTGAGATGAGATGACGTCACAAATACCAGTACTAGGTTTCGAGACGAATAACAGAGTCCAACTCCTCCAAATGCTTCAAAAATTTCCCCATTTAACAGGGGCCCAACTTCTCAGATTTGAAGTTAAGAACTGGACCCATCAAATCCTTCATCCTGACAGCCATCCCCTCAGACTTTACAATCCAACACAGGGAATACCAATTCATCCACCCGAGACGAAGCAATATGAACAATGACATGATCTTCTACACGAGCCTCCACGCATGAGCCTCCACACATGAGGAAGGAATGTAGAAGTCGCGGTGCTGGTACAAGAGACAAGACCAAGAATGATGAGAAATTCAATCTACTCACCCTCATCACAGCCCTCTACACCATATGCATCGCGCCTCCTTCATTTCCCTCCCTCCCAACCTCTCCCTCCCAACCTCTCCCTCCCAACCTCTCCCTCCCAACCTCTCCCTCCCAACCTCTCCCTCCCAACCTCTCCCTCTATACCTGTCGCTGCTCCACCCACTGCTGACCTTATGACACAGTTTTGGTAGTACTCAGATCTCCACTCATGTGTCTAGAGGTGGGACTACACAGACTGGTGGGATGTCGGATCCAGAATTTGTGGCTCCACGACCCTTCATTCCATAACCTGGATTGATCTCCCATGTTTGGGAATAGGGTAGGTTTTTGGAGGTTCTCCCATTCCCCTTTCCAAGGAATGTTTCCTCACTTTTCCAATAAACTGGCTCGGCTGGGTCTGGGAGGGTGTGAGGATATCAATTCTAGGTGTGTATTGAGGTTGCTTCTAGGTGCCAATAAAAGGAGGCGCGAAGCAGTTTGCATACCTCTTAGTCTAGGTATTCGGTGTAAATTGCTCGGTCCTCCTGGAACTTAGTCTAGTAGCCTTTTAGCCGGATGCGGTTATATAAAAGAAGAACCACTCGCACCCAGAGGGAGTGAAGCGAGTTGAAAAAATGAACTCTCGAAAAGAAGGGGGGAGCCCTGGAAAAGAGGGCTTTTTAGAAGAAAGAAGAAAGAAGAACCCCCTAAATGGAGGAAATAGCCCTCAAAACAGATTTGCGCTGCTTGAGGATAATGACTCTCCCATGGACCCCTTTGAGGCTTTTATATCGGAAGAAGCAAGATCCAAATGCCACAACTTAC